>Ga0228710_1001444_pt1 | contig 35662 bp, 16 predicted proteins | sample MedpolnodulmetaG_FD_177995 | JGI IMG/M metagenome (GOLD analysis project Ga0228710, IMG submission 177995) | Root nodule microbial communities from Medicago polymorpha collected in Santa Monica, California, United States - pink nodules | ecosystem: Host-associated > Plants > Roots > Nodule...
GGGGACTTTTATGTAATCATTTGAAAGTCAAAGAATTATTCTCCGATACAGAGATCTGAACTACTCCCTCCGGTCTTAAATATAAGCAACTAATCTTTTTTCAGATTCATTAAATAACTGATGCATCTGAACTATGTTATAAATTGGATAATTCAATGAATCTGAAAAAGGAATATTTGGTTATATTTGAGACCGGAAAGAGTATATGTAAGATACCCGATGCATCAACATTGCAGTTCAGTCACTACAAATGAAATTCTGCTGTGACAAACAACATACAACTAACAGCAAATTACAAGATCCAAACAGCACACAGCTAACACTCCAATAACAATGCAATGGTAACCAAAGTTTCCTACTAGTGACAAATAAAGCACTGATATTATTATGCTCCCTAGAAAGAAGAAAGCATGTCAAACCTTGAGCGGCAACAGATTCTGTTGGTGGTGGCAGCCACACTGCAGTCACCCCACATTTAGATAAATCAGCAGCTTTAGATGCCAACTCCTGGTACCATTGCCTTCTCCAGCTCTCCCAGTTAAAAGCTTGAAACTGTAGAAAAACAAATTTATCAGAGATATTTATTTTTTCCCCCATTTGATTTTGCCTTGCCTCCATAAGAGATAAACACATGCAATAGATGATCCATGTGACAGATACTTGTAATATCAAAAGCTAATGAACACCAGTGGACACAATCATGCAAATAAAGCAATGCTTGTCTTGTAGTGAAATACTACTTGATGAAATGAATGGTAAAGTAGTTAAAGCAGTGACAGAAATAGGATATGCTGAACAAGCTCTAAATGCTTCAGTGTTTCTGCATGAACAGTACAACATTTGATTGTCAGGTGTATCAATTCAAAATGTGATTAATCTTTCATATATTTTACTATCACAGAAATATTTTGTTTCTAGTCTGAGACACGATAAAATACAAACATAACCAACAGATGTCACGCACAAATTTTCAAGCTTGGAAACTCCATAGATGGAACAACACACAGTTCACCAAAAACTTAGTCAAATGAGAAAACAAGTAACGCGGTTTTTTGACTGAAACTGCACGCCCAAGTTTAAAGCTACAAAGTCTTAATAGAAGTAAAACTTGAAAAAGCAATATGAAACAGTGCTCCAGGCATTATGCAAAGATCATATTCTAGACCATTAGAACAATTATATCAGAAGTAGCATAAAGAACATTTAACAAACTTGAATATATAAGCTCAGAAGCATCCCATGCGTATGAATGTGAACCAGTCACACTAATGAATGATGACATCTCATGTACTTAGAAAGTAACATGCAAAAACTAAAATTATGAACAGCATTTAGCGTTCATAATTGGTAAATAGATACTAACCACAATCTCTCGTCCTGTTCCTGTTCCTGGCTCTGCATTTAAGTCGAAGTTTACATGAGATAGGTGGACAACATTAACAAAATAAATTTTCCAGAAGTAATTTTAAAATTTTATTTCAAAAAATATGGACACATCACATGACCTAGTATTTTTTGTTCAGGGGCTTTCTCCCACTTTATAGTCTTCCGTTGAAGAGCACGCTCCAAGGCCTTCCGCTTCTTCTCAATTGTTTCTCTTTCGAAAACATGTTCAATTAAAGCATCCCCTTCCTTCGGCTTTTCTCGAGCAATAGACCATACTTCATCGGCTTTAGGCAACTCCAAGGATCTGAACTTCGATGTTAATGCTTCAGCTACATCAGTCTTTTTTGGTGGAAATTTGGGAATGACAGCCTTAATCCTTCTTGCCATCCACTGAGGTATATCTCTACGAGGACCGTCACTCAGTAGTTTCCATTTTTGAGAATCAACATCCGTCAAAAGATCTATCCTCCCACCATTAACAGCATATATTGAATCTTCATCTTCTACATCTAGTTTTCTTTCTTTCATTAGCAATGTTTCAGCCATTTCAGCTCTCTGTTTCCACATCTTCAGAGCATCTTCTGATGCCATCAATGACCTCTGCAGTGCTGCACATCTTCTGAGGTAGGCATTATCTTTACTGACGACTACTTCTTTTGAAGCTTCAATAGTAGCCTTTATGTTTTTCAAGTCAGTCTTAAAAGCCTTGGAAATTGCCTTCGTCTTGTCTGCCACATCTTTTCTCATTTTCTCCATTAATGACTTCATCTCCTCCTCTTGCTGTAAAGTGGTTTTCCTGTGTGACTCTTGAAGATCAAGCAAAGCTTTCTCCGCATCAAGGGCTCTTTGTTCAAATGCCTTCACCTGTTGTCTGGTGTGCTCCAATTCTATGTTCAGTCTAGCAACCTCATTTCTCGCAACCATCATCTGAGATTCTAAATCACTTAACATTCCTTGTAACTTGATATTTTCTACCTGGACAGAGGTAATTTCCGTAAATGGAGACGTACCATCAATAAATGTTTCCATGGCCTCCTTTGCATGTTCACCTGCTTCCTCTGCCACAGCTAAAGCCCTTTCTATAGCATGTTTTGACTTCTCCACAATCGACGATATTGTACCCTCAGTCGCATCCTTAATTTGCTTTTCGATCTGATGAGCTGCCTCAGCGGCTGTGGTTTCAGCAGATGAAATTCTGAATTGAGCATCTTGTAGTATATGAGAAGTTGCCTGCTGGAAAGCAGCCTCTGCTAACTTTTCAACCTGCACTGCAAGATCAACAGCATCTGTTTTAGCAAGGACCAGCTTAGATTGCAGAGAGAACTTCTCTTCAACAGATTCCTCCAGATTTTTCTGGAAAAGAGATTTGGCAGCCTCAAGCTCTCTTATAGCTACTTCTTTGTCGTGTAAAATGGCGGCAATGTATTCCTGTTTTTTAGCCTCAGAGCGTGCAAGTTCTTCAAGCAATTGATCTCTCTCCTTCTCTATAGCCTCTTGTCTGTCTTGTGCTTCTGAAAGAGATTTTTTGGCTGCTATTAATTCATCTTCTATTCCCAGAACTTCATGTTTCCCTAAATCTTGATCAACAACTATATCTGTAAACATGTCATCACCATTCTGTCATAGAAATAGAAGAAATATAGGTCACTCGCTATTATTACAAATCATAACATTTCATCATTTAAAGACACGATTTGTTGTCAAAGGGATTGTTAAAAGCAAACAACTAAACAGAATCCCTATGTGAAGTGCCTGTGCCTTTTTAATTAGCTAGTTCCAAAGGGAAAAGGCTATAACTTGATTAAAATTTCCTATTATTATATTGTTCCATAACCTTGTTAATAAACATCCAATAAATTCTTCCTTAGATATAAAACCAAAACATTTCAATATTTGTTCAAGGACCACATTCATCTAATCCTAAGAAAAGTACACAAGGAAATCCTTACATTGTGTGAAAAAACTATGTGTGCTGATTTGAAGATCCTCTTGTCAGCAAAGGAATAACTTCTGCAATAAGATGAACAGAGAAGATTAAGAGGGTGTTCTTAAGATCTTATTTGGACTTATTTCATGATACAAAAAAAAAATTTGGAAACTCGGTATATCCAGACCAATAACCACAAAGTCTTGTATGGATTGACCCAACACAAGAATTGTTAACACCTGGAGGATTAGACCTGAGGCCTAGAGAGAAGCACATTCCTAGGCCCCAAGCCTTCACCGCCAGGCCAATCCCTGGGAGTTATTTCATGATAAAACTTAAAAACACTTGTGAAGTGTTCACAAAAATAGCTTATGATATACATATGAGTTTATGGAGAAAATGAAGTTAATTCATGGAGAAAAGTATGATATACTTATGAGTTACGAGCTACTTTCAGCTTGTTTAACAAGATCAACAAGGTAGCTCGTGTAAACAGCTTATACAAAACTTATCTTATATCCACTATTCGATTCCGAGAATGCAAACAATTTTTCAACATATACATCCAAACATAAATAGCTTACTGAGTTTAAGTGTTCGTCACTACAATTTCTGTTTATTAAATAAGCTAATTGAGTTGTTAACTCGAACTTCCTTAAGACTTTTTTTTATAAACAAATATTAGCAAGGTTATTCCAGGGTTTGAAACTCTTACTTAAAACTGCTTCAATTATTTTTTCTTAGCTCAACAATTGAGCTACCTACTTCGGACAAACGTCCTTAAGACATTGACTTCAATATTGGTACACAAAGTAGCAAGGGGGAAAAACAGTATGCAAAATACCAAATAAGTTCAGTTATGCAAACACACCTGTTTCTTACTGACAAAGTTGAAGATATTCCACGGGTAAAAAGGTGCCGTGGAACAAAGGGATAGCGTTTAAGAGCTCCTCCTAAAACTGCTGTATCAGGCAACACAGCAGCTCCCATTTTATGCCTGTAAAATGTATTACACAACCATTCTTATAACATCTTATCATATTGAATAGCAGAACAATAAAGATAAGTGCAGGTTTGGATTGACGGTGATTTCGGTGCAACCACGGTGGACCACATTGATTTTACCATAAACTACGAGGTTCAACAAAATCATGGTGACACTGCAATTTTGCTAAATTCACCGAGGATCCAACTTACACTAAGGACCTATTTGGATTGTCTTATTTGAGCTTATCTACTGGCTTAAGCACGTGTGTAACTGTTTGGGAGAACTTATGAAAATAGCTTATGACATTACATAAGCCATCTTCAGCTTATTTTCATTAGCTCTCGAATATAGCTTATACTAAATCATTTAACATTATTCTATCTTTTGTTATAGAAATAGCTTATACATAAACCTTTTATGTGATAAGCACTTATCATGATAAGCATTTATATTATAAGTTGCAAATTAAGAGTCTGTTTGGTAAGACCCATATTTGAGCTTATAAGCTCCTATGACTTAAGACCCAAATCGTAATGTCATTTCCTCACAACCTTATAGCTTATGTTTATGTTCTTATAGCGTTTTTTCATAAGCTAATTCAAGTAGCTTAATTATAGCTTATAGCTTTTTATCTCAATTGTACCCCTGCAATCTCAATTAAAAAAATAAATATTAATTAAATATACCTTCTTTAGTCATTTCATATTTATAAGCTACTTCAACAGCTAATTTTATCGAACACAATAAATTCAATCAGCTAGCTTTGTTTTGTAAGTCATCCACTATAGGTCCATCGTCTATAAGCTAGCTTATTAGTTATCCGCTATTTTTTACCAAACAGAGCCTAAATTGTTTATCCAAACAAAACTTAAATGATAACAGTATAAGCAGAACTCTACATACCGTTTTTTTCTTCTTTTTTGATTCTCCTTAACTTTGTATTTATGACATCACCGACAATGATCAACAAAGCTTGTACTGAAAAATTAAAATTGAAAAAATAAATAAATAAATTTAGTTTATGAAAGCAAAGATTAATCAAAACTATAAATTCGGAATTTGCTTAACGCCATAGTTGCGGCTAATGACGTGATTTGTAATGAAATATAATTTCAAAAATTAAAAATTAAAAAAAGTTTAGAGAAATTTTTTTTGTACCTTGTTTGAAATATGCAGAATCTTGTTCTTCGTTTTTCTACAAGTGTTACTGATTTTAGTTTGATTTGGAAAGAATGAAGTGTTTAAATTCGAAATCAATGTGAAGAAAAGTTATTGTTGCAATGGCGCGGACACGGAGAGGATTCAACGGCCAGAGAAAGTTGAATCATGAAAAGTGAAAGAAAAGTGCTTTTTTGGAGAATCACGTTTGCAAAAGTTGGAGCTGGAAATTGATTAAAAAGAAAGCGAAAAAAATGCCTTTTTGGAGAAGTCGTTATCTGCGGGGTTTGTATGAAAGTAAAGTGCTTGTTTGATCTAATGTGAGGAATCTCAAAAAGTATGCAAAGGTCAAATGTGGTTTAAGGAAATTTACCGTGGGTTTGTTTGTTTGGCAAGACTTAGTTTTGAACTTATAGCTTACTTCCTCTCCGGTCTCAAATGTAAACAATATTTTATGGCTAAATTGCATTTTTCGTCCCTTACCTATTTAGGTAGTATCGTTTTGGTCTCTTAATTAAAATTTGATTTATTTTGATCCATTAACTTCTCTCTGTTACACATTTCAGTCCTTTCCGTCAGTTTTAATTAAAAACCGTTATGTTTTCTTCATAATTCAAAAATGTTAGGTTTTCTTCATCTTCATATCATCTCCATCAACCTTCAACAACAAAAATCCCAGAAAAATTCCATAAGAAAATGAAGAAAACATAACGGTTTTTAATTAAAACTGACGGAAAGGACTGAAATGTGTAACAGTGAGAAGTTCAGGGACCAAAATAAATCGAATTTTAATTAAGGGACCAAAGCGATACTACCTAAATAATTAAGGGACCAAAAATGCAATTTAGCCATTTTTCATTTTTTAAATTCATTCAATAAATGATGTATGTGGTATATATAATATGAACCACATACATTAGAAAACGACCAAAAACATATTGAAAGAAGCATTTTAGAAAACTCGGATCGACCCCCAAAACGACCAAAAACATGAGTTGTTATATTGAGCAACTCGCCATGGCCACCAAATCACTCGCCATGGCGAGCTGGACATTTCATCACTCGCCGTGGCCACCAATTTGCTCGCCATGACGAGCTATGACAGTTAGCTCTCGGGTAAAATTCTGTTTTCACTCCAAAATCCCAATTTTGAATCCCCAATGCGCAAATTTTTTCCCAATGTTTGTCTAAACGTTTAAAGACATAAAAAAACACTCAAATCCATATAAAACTTGAACCAAAACATAATTTCATCACAAATCACCATTTGACCCACTTTTGAGCAAAAACACAAAGTATATGTGTGTATATATATATATATATATATATATATATATATATATAACTTGAGTATGTAATTTCATCATCAACAACTTAATTATCATCAAATTAACATACCCAAACATTACATCAAAGCATAAGCACGAATTTCACCAATTAAACTCACAACAATCACTTTTCACAAATAAGCACTTATGGGTTTTAAGTAGAAAAGAGGTTATACAAAGATTAGGAGAGAATACTAGCCCCCTTACCTCTAATCTTCACAAAGCTAAGCTTATGCTTCACTTTAACTCCAATACCTTGAATCTCTAACCTCTTCTTGCTCTCCAAGTTCTTCTCTCTTCAAAACCCTTTTTCTCTTCCTCTAGCACTTTCTCTCTCTACCTCTCTCCAAAACTTTTGTGAAAATGAACAAATGATTCTAAGTGACTTAATTTCCTCACTAATGGGATTAACCCTTTACGTCTTAATGGGTTCAAAACACTCATTGACCAATTTATAAAGTTTCTACCCACTTACGGTTAAAGGTTATCGAATAGTTACCGGCTCTCAACTAATTACCACAATCTACTAGTAACTTGGTAAAAATATAATTCCCAATTAACACACTAAAAATAATTCTCACAGTAAAAATTACTAATTTACCCCTGCTCACAAAATGACCAAAATACCTTTCTAACATGAAAACCCATAAAAAAAGCACCCAAAGACAATTAATCACATACGAGCGTATATAAACACACATAAATAAAAATATAAAATAAATCTAGAGAAAAACGGGTTGTTACACCAAACCTTGTTGAATTTTAGGGTCCAAATTAGCATCATCAATCATTGATTTCACGTTGTTTAACATTGCCAAATCATTAATGTCTCAGTTTGCGGATCTTGGGTCGGATGAGAGAACTTCAACAGAGGTCGTTGATGTCCAAATTGCAAAAACTGAAGAAAAAAAAAAGCGTTGCTGAATTTTTTTCTTGTCCAGATTGATGAATTTTTTCGATTTATATTTTTGGAAAATTAAAAAGGGTTAGGGATTTGGAGAGGGAATTGTTACTACGTTTGACTGATGAACTGGAAAAAAAAATGGAGATTGTTGTTGTTCAATTGATATGGGTTGTTATGTTGGAAAATTGCTAGATTTATGTTCTTGTTGTTCTTATTGGAAAAAGATGAAAAAGTGTTGCTGGGGTTAAGAGAAGAAGATGACATCTAGTTTTTTAATTTAAGAAATTTATTTATTTCGTTTTTAAACTTTTTTGGGTTTTTAAAAAAAATCGTTTTTTATTTTTAAAAATTAAAAATGACGTGTTAAATGAGTTTCACGCGTGGCCAACGAAAAATAAATTATTTTTTTTTTTTTTTTTAAGAATCTTACTTTTATAAGGATGGAATCCAATTTTTTTTACATGGGACAAACCCAAAAGTGTCTTATATTACAGGGGTAAAACATTATTAACCCTTAAAAGAACCGGTGTCTTATAATCCTTCAAGACTCTGAGAATGTCATCATTCTTATCCCTCCTGTTATCTTGAATAAATCTACGTTTAACTTCATTGATAAATTCTTTGGCATTTTTGGCTTCACAATGTTCCAGAGATTGTTCCTCCTCCAATGGAAGCTTGATTTCATATTCATCTGGCATGTAGTATTCAATCTTGATATAAGATCTCTATGACCTTCAAATAATTCCATCAATATTTTACCGAGATTCGCAGCATCCTTCCTACAAAATGCACCAAAAGGATAGACAAATTATTTACAATCAACGATATTTAATAAAATCCATCTAACAATATAATAAAAAAATAAATTAGTGGTCACACATGATCAAACCTTTGTGTCTTGTAACCCTTCAAGAATTTCAGAAAATCATCATACTTATCCCTCATGTTATCTTGAATAAGTCTACGCTTAGCTTCATTGACAAATTCTTTGGCCTTTTTGGCTTCACAATGTTCCAGAAAATGTCCTTTCATTACCTCGGGTTGCCGTAGGCTTCTCCATAGTCCTTCACTATAGTCCATGAAGATTATCCAAAGCAAAAAAAAAATAAAAGAAATCCATTTTCAAATAAGAAAAATTAATTGATTTGATAAAGTGCGTACTTTTTTTTATTACATTGATAGATCAAATTAAAAATAAAATAAAAATCACCAGCAGCCAGAAGATAAAATCAAATTCTTCAAATAAATAAATAGCGTAGATATATGAAAAACTATATCTTAATGAACAAGAAAACTATATCTATGAAAAACTATAACATAAATGATCTAATCCTAAAGAAAAACTACAATATGCATATTGAATTATATAATAAAAATAATAATAAATTAGAGGATTTTGTATTGATGATATACCTTTGGTACTTCGTCTATTTGGTACTTCGTCGATTTGATTTTTTAGATTTGTGAATATTTTCATAAGAACGCTATCACCGTCATTGTCATCATCTTCATTTAGAGTTATGAAAACTAGGATTGACTTATAGATCTAATTGGTTTGATCTAAAGTTGAACACTTTGTTGATCTGTTCAAGTTCAGATCTAGAAAGCTATCAAATAGATGCTAACACTGTCAAACTGATAGTATATCAAATTAAACCACCGAACTCACTAGACATTGATACTTGGTAAGACTATTAAAAGATATGTATACCGAAAAGTGGGAAGGAAAAAGAAAATATATACGAAGAAACAACAGAAATAAAGATCTAAAACACAAGAGAAGAGAAATCAATAAGCCTTGGAGAGATGAATAAGAAGAACCAATGGAAATGAAATGCGGCGACTACTCTTGTTATATATAGTCAACAATAAAATGAACTTTAGGGTTTCATACAATGGGCTTCGCCCATGACAAATCAGATTCATAATTAAAAGAAGTTTGCTCAAAAGGCCCCTCTAATTTTTCATAGACCCCTTAAAAGCAAAAAATACCCCTCTTGGAACGTAACTCCCGATCGGTCAAATTCGGAAGTTTCGGTTTGAACAACCTTTGTTGCAGACATGAACCCAACCGGTAACCTTCATTTGTGTTTCAAACCAATTTTTTTACACTTTCTCAAACTAAAACAACATGATACAAACTCAAACAACAAGTAAGTGTATAATTTCTCAAACTCTACACATTCTTTCTCATTATTTAGGTTATGTTTTTTTAAGTTGCTTAAATAAGTTTTTGAGTTTAAATGTTTATACTTGTTGATAAATTTAAAGGTGGGTTTTGTTGTGGAAAATTACAAAATTATTTTTAAGTTTATATATGTTTCAATGATAACAAACTGAATTGACCATAGAGATCAAAATGATTCTTATATATATGTGTTGTTTTCTTAAAAGTTTTTTTGACTGTTCTTTACAACAAGATATTACAAATGCACAAATATTCATTGAAACATGAATCTGAACAACAAACAAGTGTTAAGAAGGACTTCAAAATTATAATAATGACTTCATAATGAGATCAGAATCATCTCATGGGCACATATAATTGAAGAACAATATTACTTTTCAGTGATATATGGATTTACATTAGGTATTGGGACTAGATTGTCCATTTTCAATGATTTTTAGAGGAAGATATCGAAGGGAAATCGCAAACAAAAACAAAAGATAATCGCAAAAAAATATTAAATTTCTCTTTAGATGGATCAATACAAAAAATCATGAACAAGTTTGACATCTTATAGCACAATACCATTGATAGTCAACTACTCATTCTACAAAGTAAAAACTATTATGTCAACAATGGTAGTATGGATGGAAGAAAGCTTTTGAGAGATAGAACAGTTTCATAGAGGCTAGGCTTTTCTGAATGTGAAGTGAGTTTTGCTTCGACACAATGATTCTATTTATAGAACCACTTTTGCACATTGTATCTTACGATGTAATGCATTTTCCCTTAAACACATTCTAAGTTTTATGTATATAACTAGTTGATCCTTTAAATTTGTTTTTTGGTTATAAATTGTTCCTTTCAGTCAGAAATTATCTGCACTATTATCTTATTTTCATCAAACTCAATTAAAAAGTGTTTATGTTGATGTTTAATGTTAAGTTGGCAAGTTCAATTTCCTCGCTTACAAAAGTAGGGTTTATAGGTTTATTTTATTTTTTAGCCTTGATTTGAAATAAAATTGATTGATTGCTTGATTTATAATGTTGTTGATGAAATGTTTATATGTAAAATTAGGCTTGAATTCAACAACAAGAAGAAGAAAATGTGTGTAAGTAATTATGTTTGATGTTATAAGCACTTTTGGACCTACCACCCCAATGTTAAATGATTCGTAGACACCTTTTAACGAAGTTGGCTGAAAAAATGAGTAACAGTAAAATTATTCTATGAGTTAAAAGATCAATTAGTAAAAAAAAAAACTTAAAAGGACCAATTTATAACAACCAAATTTAAAGAACTAACTTATTATAAACATCTAACAAGGCACCATTTGGCCCGATTTTTTTTCGTGCTTCTCTGCATGTTTAAGGAGAAGGTAGACCAAACACAATATCAATTAAGTACTTACTAAAAAAAAGTATTTTTTTTAGAATGAATAAAATTTAATGGAATGAGCTTTAGCAAAAGTTGTTGAATGCTACTTTAGAACTACTTGTTAGTAGCAAACTAACAAAATATACATATCTTTTGGACAAGATATATTGTAACAAACTACGAATATCTTTTTCTTATTAAAAAAAAAACTATACATATCTTTTTCAATGACACCAACGTAACAAATATAATATCATAAGATATAAATTCTTATCTTTTTGAATGACACGAAAAATATAGTATTCTTATAACCAAATTTGTTATAGGGTATAATTGGAAATGAAAAAATCACCTATTAGATTCAAAGTTTTGTACAATATTTTGCCAAACAACTTTTAACTTAAAAATAGCTGCAAAACTAAAAATAATAAAGTAACCAAACAACTTTAACTTTTTCTTAAAACCCTTAATTTTAACTTTGTTTTAAAGTAGCTTTTAAACCGTAAAAAAAGCCAGGCCAAACGACCGCGAGAAATAATTGGCCTATATTTATCAACAATGAAAAATAAATGGGTCAAACTTAGATAACTCCACCCAGCTACATTTTGATAAAAAATACACAGTTAAGTTCTCATTTCACGTACTTGATTTGATATATCTTTCATTCTCTTCATTTGACAATGGAAAAAATCAACCAGGGTTGCATGTTGTTAATTGTCATTTGAAAACACCTCGTCCCACTTTCGTCCTTACTGCTTATAAGTTGAAAATTTCAATTTTGCACCTTCTTATAGCATCTGAATTCCATCAATAGAACTCTATATTGAAGGTTGATGATGTTTGTTTAAAAAATGTGGAGGTTATCCTTCATGATCACAACCACTTTGTTAAGAATGGAAAACATTTTTTGTTGGAATCAAAAGGTTTTTGTTGCGCCCCAATCTCAACAAATTTGGTTTATATTGTAATCCATCGAAATTATCCAAAGCAGAAAATAAAATTAAAAAAAAACTATGTTTTTGAATGAGAGAAAATGATCAATTTGTTAGAGTGTGTAATTTTTTGGTTAAATTGATAGTTCAAATTAAAAAAAAAATTCATAATAATCATTGGTAGCAGAAAGATAAAATCAAATTACTCAAATAAATATGAATAAATAGTTTAGGTCTTTTTTTAGAGGCAAATTGATTGAGGTGCATAGAAGAATACAAAATATAATTTGGGTGTTCTGATCAGTCAAGATAAAGAGCCTGCAAATATCTATTTAGGTTACAATGAACAACTAAAATTAAATTTGTTTCAATATCACTGAATTGGTGTCCCCAAACGCAATATCTATAAATAAAATATTACAATCAAACAAACCATAATTAGCATCAACAACAACAACAACATTCAACAACCTTGTGATGACATTTCTCAAACTTCATCTTTAGCTATCTTAGCTTATTTGTTTGTAGAATCCTTATGTTGGGATGGTGTCTTGCATAACCTTTGTGGATGAAAAATCAAAATCCTAAGCAGATACACCACTGGGTTGAGGATGATCTTTAAAATATGCTGCTATCTCATTGTGGACTCTCAGTTTTTTACCTGTAGGTGTGATGTAGTAAGAGTCCAACTTAGAGTAATCTTTTCTGAGCACCAATATTCTCTTGAAACCTTGTGGAGTCTTTGGAATGTTAGCCTTGTCAATGACCCATGTCCGAAAAGATCTTGCAAAAAGATAAAATTAAACTCTTCAAATAAATAAATAGTGTGGATCTATGAAAACTATATATTAATTTGTCAAGAAAAATGAAAAACTATATCATAATAAACAAGAAAACTATATCTATGAAAAGCCATAACATAAATGATCTGATACTAATAAAAACTACCATATCTATATTGAATTATATAATAATAATAATAATAAATCAAAGGATTTTGTATTGATGATATACCTTTGGTACTTCATCGATTTGATTTTTTAAATTTGTGAAAATTTTCATAAGACCGTTGTCATCACCACCATCATTGTCATCTTCATCTAGAGTTATGAAAACTAGGATTAACTTAAGGATCTGATTGATTTGATCCAAAGTTGAACACTTTGTTGTTGATTTGTTCAAGTTCATATCATGAAAGCTATCAAATTCTGAACTCACTAGACATTGAGACTTGGGAAGACTAATAAAAGATAATATACCTAAAATTTGAAAGGAAAAACAAAATATATACGAAGAAGAAACAATGGAAATAAAGATCTAAAACACAAGAGAAGAGAAATCAGTAAGCTTTGGAGATATGAATAAGAAGAAGAATCGATGGAAGTGAAATGCAGCGGCTACTCATTTATATAGAATGAACTATAAACTGGACTTTAGGGTTTCATACGATGGGCTTGGCCCATAACAAATCAGATTCATAAATAAAAGAAGTTTACTCAATAGGCCCTTGTAATTTCTCACAAACCCCTCAAAAGCCAAAAATACCCTTCTTGGAACGTAACTCCGAATCGGTCAAACTCTAGTTACAATTCGAACAATCTTTGTTACATACAGGAACCCAACCGATAACCTTGATTTGTGTTTTAAACGACTTTTTCAAGCTTTCTCAAACTCAGACAACATGATTCAAACTCAAACAACCAGTAAGTGTATAATTTCCCAATGATAGGTCCTTTTAATTGCTTATTGATAGGTCCGCAAGTGCACGGAAATATCGGTTTTAGTATAAAAGTTGTTGAATCCCGCAAGTATAAAAGATGTCATATTGTTTATCTAAGGCGGTGCTAATTAGTTTGATTGCAAAATTCGGAAATTAACTTGTTTTTAATCACTTTAATGACGAGAGACCGGAATATAATTCGCGTCGACCATGTATACTTGTTAAGTTATATTTTATTATTATAACTGGAAAATATTTTCGCGCGTAAAAGGATTAAATTAAAGAGGCCGCTCCCCTTTCGCGTGTACGACACGAATTTCGACTTTGTAATCTATTCGACCGCATTCACAGGTATGCATTACAACTTCAAAATTCTGTTTGAAAAACAATCAATTTTTGCGTGAAAAGTTAATTTTAGTAAAAATTTAATTCAATGGTTCCGTATGCTTTCGCGTAGCTGGAACCGTATTTTAAACTCACAGACGCCCGCTTTCGCGTGCTCGGTTACAAGTTTAAAATAGTGTTTTTGAAAATCAATAATTTCAAAGTCAATTGAAAAAAAAATGTTGTCGCTGTATTTTAAAATTAACTTCTGAATTTTCTACAAAAGATAATATTTTCACTCTTTTGAGATGAAACCGATATCGCGTTATTCCAGTTTTCTTTGAACAGTCATTGTTAAAAATCATAATTTTCAGACTTAAAAATAATTCCTGTCAAATCTATAAATTATACAACTTAACAAAGCATCGTTGGTACGACAGTCATTCAATTGTGGACTCTGAAAATCTTCTGAGACATGGTAATTATAATAATTGAACTTTTATTCATGCTATTCATGGAAACAAAATGAACAGAACCTGTTAAAGGATGGATATATACTCTAAATAAAAAGGAAAAAATGCCACAGCAACGGAACAGCAGCGCAACAACAATATGAAATAACACAGAACAACGACGCGGCGACAAGGAAGTAAAATAACAGCAGCAATCCAAACACAGCAGCAGCAGAGCAACTTAATTGAAATCCAATAACAGCAATATGGTAGCAGCAATCGAAATCAATAAGAGTAATCTCCACTGAATTAATAGAAAAGGTTACGTAGCAGCAACTTAAAAATAAAGGGAATTGGATGAATGATAATAATTAGTAGGAAATGGTAATTGAAATTTGATAGAGTAATTGGTACTTGAATTAAAATTACAAGGGAACAAAGGACTGAAAGCTTAAATTATAATAATCACTTAAAAGTGAAGAATAAGTTGTTTTCTAAATTACTTAATTTCTCTCTAACATGCTTGGAATTTATAGGCAAAAATCTGCTCTGAAGTGCTTCTGGTCGTGTCCGAAGTGGTGGAGAAAATGCCGGAAAATGGGAAAACTGCTAATGAACGCGGGGAGAACTTTTCAACCCGACACCATGACGGGCATCACCCTTAGTGACGGGTAGACCGTCAGCCTTGCGCTTACTTTGGTCCTCTAATTTGTTGACTTTATAGTGACTCCGGAGCATTCTTTCTATTTTCACCGTTTTTCATCATTTTGACGTGCAGGGACTTTTAATCGACATATACCTGAAATAGACACACAATACCAGCATAACATTGCAAAAAATCTATAAAATCGAGATCAAAACATGTGTAAGTCGAGCTAAAATAGTATTGCATTTTACATGTTATCACTTAAATAAGATTTTGAGTTTAAATGTTGTTTACTTCTTTTCGTACTTGTTGATAAATTTGAAGGTCGATTTTGTTGGGGAAAATCACAAAATATTTTTTACTTGATGTTTGAATGATAACAAACTGAAGTGAACATAAAGATCAGAATGATTCTTATATGTGTTGTTTCCTTACAAGTTCCTTTGATTATTCTTTAGAACAAGATATTATTAATGCACAAAAATTCAAAGAAACATGAATCCGAACAACAAACTAGTGATAGGAAGGTCTTCAAAATAATCATAAGGACTTCATAACGAGATCAAAAGTCATGTGATTTGGGACAACAAAATGAACCAAACGAGCCGAATCGAACAGTTCGTGAATTTTAAACGACTTGAACTTGATCTTCAAAAAGCGTTCGTGTCGAACTCGAGCAGTGTTTCGAGCTTAACAAATTCTTATCGAGTCGAGCTCAAACATATTTGACTCGACTCATTTCCAGCCCAAAACTTAAGAAACTACAAAATATATTTTGCCGAAAATAAATATACAAATTTAATTTAAAAAGTGTAGGACTGGTATCAACAACTACCATTTGAATCCATTCAAAATTAAAATAATAAATCATCAATTTAATCCGTAAACTATCATTTTTTCTTCAATTTTGTCCATAAACCATAAAAATTGATAGTCTAATCCCATTCGAGTCCATTTTATTGGGCCTTGGTCATCTTACATTACTAAAACAAAAAGCTAATAACGCACATGAAAATTCAAAATAACAAAACATTGTTGAAATTTTGCAAACAAAATAAAAATTTGGCATTTTTGCAGGGCGCGTGAGAAAGATGCAGGGTGGAAAAAGTAATATCCAAATAAAAATTTGTTGAAATAATCATATTGGCTGGTTTCACATGCCACAAATCGTGATCCAAGTTACCTTCCCTAAGAAACTCACAAACGTAGATAACTTTTCTCAACAACGGTCACGATTTTCCTAGCTCATCTTCTCTAAATTTTCACAATTTCCACTTATTCCTCATTCTATATATTCGCCAAACACTTCCTTCACTCTCATCACTTTTTAGATTTTCTTCCCTATCTCATTTAACAACAAATTATTTTCTTTCTCCCCATTCTCTCTCTGTTCAAAATGGCACGTACCAAAAAACCAACATGAAATTCCACCGGCAGCAAAGCCCCACGGAAACAACTTGCAACGACAGCCGCAAGAAAATCAGCACCAACGACGGGAGGAGTGAAGAAGCCACACAAATTCAGACCAGGAACTAGGGTTCGAACACATTTCCAGAGATAAGAACCTCAAATCCATTGAGCTTTTTAAACTAGCAAGATCCAAGAGGAAGGGAGGTAACAAGACCGTTATACATGTGACCTCTTCAAATTCTAGTTTTAAAACTTGTATAGCGGAGGTCCGCGAAGTTGAAGTCAAAATGTTCACTAGTTGCAGAACAATGAGGCAATAATTCTTGAATACAAAAAGGAGAAACTCAATGATGAGGAAGGCCAACATTCAACACACAATCAACTCAAAATTCAACGATCTATTAAATGTCAAGATTTTGACCAATTACTCTCTCTTGCAAATTGTTGACCAAAAAGCAAAAAAATAAAAAGAAAATAATCCTTACCAAAGAATTTGCTAATGGAGAGCAGAACGATTAATAAAAGATACCCACAAACCTATTGGAATGATAATTCATTAGTTAGAAGTTAGTTATCATGTTAATTTAAAAGTTAGTTGGATAGCTTGTGAATAAAGTAACAAACTAAGCTTACTTGTAGGATAAGAAACAAGTTTGTTATAGTTTTGTTTTTGAGTTAGTTACATACCTCTATGTATATAAACTCCTATGCCTTGTAAATAATTCATTAGATTCATCATTCAATAAAATTCAGTTTCTCATCAATGCTTCTCTCTCTCTCTCTCTCTCTCTCTCTCTCTCACACACACACACACACACACACACAAAATCTAATAAACCCTAGAAACCCTAGTTTCCCAGTTTTCAGCTTTTAACTGTTTTTGCATAGTTTCTTCATAGTTTTCACCATTGTTCCATCATATTGGTATCTTGAGCCCGACTCGTTCATTGTTGCTGAAGAATTCGTGAAGAACGGAAACCCATAACAACAATTTCCTTACGCTTTTACCGGTTTTTGAAGGCAAGAATTACGATCAGTGGATCGTGAAGATGAAGGTGATCTCCAGGTATCAGGTTGTGCTTGAAGTGGTGAATGATGGTGTACCAGCACTAGCAAGAAATGCAACATATGTCAAAACAAGCTGAAAACAAAGATGCAAAGAAGAAGGATGGGAAAGCAATGTTCTTGATGCATCAGTGTGTAAGCAATGAGATTTTTGAGAAAATCATGCATTATGAAAGTTCAAAGGAAACTTGGGATGCACTTGAGAAGTTGTATACTGAAGATGGTAAATTTAAGAAAAGGAGGCTTCAGGCTTTGAGAAGGTAGTATGAAGAAGTATTGACAATGGAAGAAGAAGAAACCATAAGTCACTATTTTGACAAAGTTGTGAATCTGTCAAATCAGATGGCAAGGAATGGAGATAGTATTACTGATTTGATGAAGATTGAGAAAGTTCTTAGAACTTTAGCACCAAGATTTGATCATATTGTAGTTGCATTGGAAGAATCTAAAGATTTAGATTCTATGAAGATTGAAGAATTGCAAGCAAGTCTTGAAGCACATGAATTGAGATTAACTGATAGAATCAAGACAAGAGGTAAAGGTGCTGCATCTGATCAAGCTTTTCAAGCTCAGTATGCGAAGAAAGGAAGTTCAAGAAAGGGAAGAAACCATGGTTTGATCAATCTCACAAGGATGGTGAAGGTTCTAGCAAGAATCAAGAAAGCAATAAGAATGATTCAACAAAGTCTGATTAGAAGAAGAAGAAGAAGAAAGATAAGAAAGACATTCAATGCTATAATTGATTGAAGTGGGGACATTATGCATATAATGTAGATCAAAGATAGTATCAAGGAACAGAGATGAAGCACAATTTTCTCAAGATGAAGGTTCATATTCTGATGAAGTTCTTTTGATGGCAATAATCAAAGAAGAAGAAGAAAAGAGTGATGAATGGTATTTGGAATTGGGTGTTCTAATCACATGACATGCAAAAGATCTTGGTTTTCTGAATTAGATGTTTCAGTAAACAGAAAGATAAGATTTGCAGATAATAACATAGTTTGTGCAGCAGGAATTGGCAAAGTATTGATTATAGGAAATATGGGAAGAAGGCTAGCATTATTGATGTGCTATATGTTCCAAAGATGAAGAGTAATCTCATCAGTATTGGTCAATTACTGCAAAAGGGGTATACTACGAAGGTGGAATTGCACAAGCTTTGAAGGTTTTTGATTGCAAGAATAGGTTGATTCTGAAAGCTCCATTAAGACTCTACAAAAGAACTTTCAGAATTAACATCAATGTTATTGAAGATCAATGCTTGCTATCAAAAACTGAAGGTGAAAACTAGTTATGGCATCAAAGGCATAGGCACATCAACTTCAAAGATTTGAATATGCTAAGTGAGAAGAGAATGGTCACACATGATCAAACCTTTGTGTCTTGTAACCCTTCAAGACTTTCAGAAAGTCATCATACTTATCCCTCATGTTATCTTGAATAAATCTACGCTTAACTTCATTGACAAATTCTTTGGCCTTTTTGGCTTCACAATGTTCAAGAAAATGTCCTTTCATTATCTCGGGCTGCCGTAGGCTTCTCCATAGTCCTTCACTATAGTCCATCAAGATTATCCAAAGCAAAAAGTAATAAAGAAATCAATTTTCAAATAAGAAAAATTAATTGATTTGATAAAGTGCGTACTTTTTTTGTTACATTAATAGATCAAATTAAAAATAAAATAAAAATCACCAGCAGCCAGAAGATAAAATCAAATTCTTCAAATAAATAAATAGGGTAGATTTATGAAAAACTATAACTTAATGAACAAGAAAACTATAACTATGAAAAACTATAACATAAATGATCTAATACTAAAGAAAAACTACAATATGCATATTGAATTATATAATAAAAATAATAATGAACTAGAGGATTTTGCATTGATGATATACTTTGGTACTTCGTCGATTTGATTTTTTAAATTTGTGAAAATTTTCATAAGAACGTTGCCACAGTAATTGTCATCATCTTCATCTAGAGTTATGAAGACTAGGATTGACTTATAGATCTGATTGGTTTGATCCAAAGTTGAACACTTTGTTGATCTATTCAAGTGCAGATCTAGAAAGTTATCAAATAGATGCTAACAATGCCAAATTGATAGTATATCAAATTAAACCACCAAACTCACTAGACATTGATACTTGGTAAGACTATTAAAAGATAGGTATATCGAATAGTGGAAAGGAAAAAGAAAATATGTACGAAGAAGAAACAACGGAAATAAAGATCTAAAACACAAGAGAATAGAAATCAATAAATCTTGGAGAGATGAATAAGAAGAACCAATGGAAGTGAAATGTGCAGACTACTCTTTTATATATAATCAACAATAAAATGGACTTTAGGGTTTCATATGATGAGCTTCGCCTATGACAAGTCAGATTCATAATTAAAAGAAGTTTGCTCAATAGGCCCCTCTAATTTTTTATAGACCCCTTAAAAGCAAAAAATAACCCTCTTGGAACGTAATTCCCGATTGGTCAAATTCAGGAGTTACGATTTGAACAACCTTTATTACATACATGAACCCAACTGGTAACCTTCATTTTTGTTTCAAACCAATTTTTTACGCTTTCTCAAACAACATGATACAAACTTAAACAACAAGTAAGTGTATAATTTCTCAAACTCTACACATTCTTTCTCATTATTTAGGTTTGGTTTTTTTAAGTTGATTAATTAAGTTTGAGTTTAAATGTTGTTTACTTCTTTTTGCACTTGTTGATAAATTTAAAGGTGGGTTTTGTTGTGGAAAATTACAAAATTGATTTTAAGTTTATTTTTCAATAACAAACTGAATTGACTATAGAGATCAAAATGATTCTTATATGTGTTGTTTTCTTAAAAGTTTTTTGACTGTTCATTACAACATATTACAAATGCATAAATATTCAAAGAAACATGAATCTGAACAACAAGCAAGTGTTAAGAAGGACTTCAAAATTATAATAATGACTTCATAATATGATCAGAATCATCTCATGGGCACATCAGATTGAAGAATAACATTACTTTTCAATGATATAAGGATTCACTTTAGGTATTGGGACTAAATTTTCCATTTTCAATGATTTTTAGAGGAAGATACGAAGGGAAATCGCAAAAAAAAAAAGATAATCGCAAAAAAATATTAAATTTCTCTTAAGATGGATCAATACGAATAATCTTGAACAAGTTTGACATCTTATAACACAATACCATTGATAGTCAACTACGCATTCTACACAAGCAAAACTATTATGTCAACAAGGGTAGTATGGATGGAAGAAAGCTTTTGAGAGATAGAACAGTTTCATAGTGGCTAGGCTTTTCTGAAAAGTGAAGTGAGTTTTGCTTCGACTCAGTGATTCTATTTATAGAACCACTTTTGCACATTGTATCTTACAGTGTAGTGCATTTTCCCTACATTTTAAGTTTTATCTTTATAACAAGTTGATCCTTTAAGTTTTTTTTTGTTTGTTATAAATTCGTCCTTTCAATCAGAAATTATCTGCACTATTATAAACATTTAACAAGGCACCATTTGAACCAACTTTTTTCTTTCTACTTCTCTGTATTTTCAAGGAGAAGGTAAAGTACTTTTTTTAGAATGCATAAAATTGAATGGAATGAGCTTTAACAAAAGTTGTTGAATGCTACTTTAGAACTACTTGTAAGTAACAAACTAACAAACTATACATATCTTTTGGACAAGACATATTGTAACAAACTATGCATATCTTTTTCTCATTAAAAAAAACTATACATATCTTTTTCAATGACACCAACAATGTAATAAATATAATATAAATTCTTATCTTTTTGAATGACACAAAAAATATAGTATTTTTATAACGAAATTTGTTATAGGGTATAATTGAAAAAAACCAACTATTAGATTAAAAGTTTTGTACAATATTTTGCCAAACAACTTTTGACTTAAAAATAGCTGCAAAACTAAAAGTGATAAAGTAACCAAACAACTTTAACTTCTTTCTTAAAGCTCTTAATTTTAACTTTGTTTTAAAGTAGCTTTTAAACTGTAAAAAAGCCGGATCAAACGACCGCGAGAAATATTTGGCCTATATTTATCAACAATGAGAAATAAATGGGTCAAACTTAGATAACTCCGCCTAGCTACATTTTGATAAAAAAATACACAGTTAAGTTCTCATTTCACATACTTGATTTTATATCTTTCCTTCTATTCATTTGTCAATTGAAAAAATCATTCTCTTTATTTGTCAATTGAAAAAATCAACCAGGGTTGCATGTTGTTAATTGTTATTTGAAAACACCTCGTCCCATTTTCGTCCTTACTGCTTATAAGTTGAAATTTTCAATTTTGCATTATTCTTATAGCATCTGAATTCCATCAAAAGAACTCTATATTGAAGGTTGATGATGTTTGTTTAAAAAATGTGGAGGTTATCCTTCATGATCACAACCACTTTGTTAAGAATGGAAATCATTTTTTTTTTGGAATAAATAAAAAGGTTTTTGTCGCGCCCTAATCGAAATTATCCAAAGCTGAAAATAATATAAAAAAAAAACTATGTTTTCGAAGGAAAGAAAATGATCATTTTGTTAGAGTGCGTATTTTTTTGGTTAAATTGATAGTTCAAATTAAAAAAAAATCATAATAATCATCGGTAGGAAAAAGATAAAATCAAACCACTCAAATAAATAGTTTAGGTCTTTTTTTGAGAGGGAAATTGATTGAGGTGCATAGAAGAATACATAATATATTTTGGGTGTTCTGATCAGTCAACATAAAGAGCCTGCAAATATATGTTTAGGTTACAATGAACCATCATAACTAAAATTAAATTTGTTTCAATACCACTGAATTGGTGTTCCCTAACGCAATATCTATAAATAATATATTACAAACAAACCAACCATAATTAGCATCAACAACAACAACGTGCAACAACCTTGTGATGACATTTCTCAAACTTCATCTTTAGCTATCTTACATTTTTGTTTGCAGAATCCTTCTGTTGCTCAATAATTTCTGGGATGGTGTCTTGCATAATCTTTGGGGATGAAAAATCAAAATCCGAAGCAGCTACACCATTGGGTTGAGGATGATCTTTAAGGTATGCTGCTATCTTTAGGTGTGATGTAGTAAGAGTCCAACTTAGAGTAATCATTTCTAAGCACCAAGATTCTCTTGAAACCTAGTGGGAGTCTTTGGAATGTTAGGCTTGTCAATGACCCATGTCCGAGAAGAATCATATTTGATATCAGCAGGATCAACACAACTACGATTAGCCTTTTTGTTACAATCAAAAGGCTCTCGAATGATTTTATGACGGATCTCCTCAAACTCTTCCTGTGTATCAATCACTCTCCATTTCATGCAAAGTTTGCATTGTGCCGCAAAATATCAACTGACCCCCTGGGTCTTTACTGGTCTCTTGCTAGAAGAAGATGGAGTTTAGGAGCCCGACATTGATTCAACTAAAAACATGTACATTTTTATAACATAAATTATCTGATACTAAGAAAAACTACGACATCTATATTGACTTATATAATAAAAGTAATAATAAATCATAGGATTTTGTATTTGATGATATACCTTTGGTACTTGGTCGATTTAATTTTTTGGATTTGTGAAAATTTTCATAAGAATGTTGTCATCATCACCGTCATTGTCATCTTCATCTAGTTTTATGAAAACTAGGATTAACTTACGGATCTGATTGATTTGATCCAAAGTTGAACACTTTATTGATTTGTTCATGTTCAGATCATGAAAGCTTTCAAATTTCGAACTCACTAGACAGTGAGACTTGGGAAGACTATTTAAAGATAAATATACCAAAAATTTGAAAGGAAAAACAAAATATATACGAAGAAGAATCAATGGAATTAAAGATTTAAAACACAAGAGAAGAGAAATCAGCAAGCCTTCGAAAGATGAATAAGAAGAAGAATCAATGGAAGTGAAATGCAGCGACTACTCATTTTTTTATAGAATGAACTATAAACTGGACTTTAGGGTTTCATACTATGGGCTTGGCCCATGACAAATCAGATTCATAAATAAAAGAAGTTTACTCAATAGGCCCTTCTAATTTATCACAAACCCTTCAAAAGCCAAAAATACCCTTATTGGAACGTAACTCCCAATCGGTCAAACTCGGGAGTTATGATTCGAACAATCTTTGTTACATACCGGAACCCAACCGGTAACCTTCATTTGTGTTTTAAACGAATTTTTCAAGCTTCCTCAAACTCACACAACATGATTAATTCAAACTCAAACAACAAGTAAGTGTATAATTTCTCAAACTCCAGACATTTTTTCTCATTTTTTACGCAAGAGTTTTTTAATTGCTTAATGATAGGTCCGCAAGTGCATGAAAATACCGGTTTTAGTATAAAAGATGTTGAATCCTGCAAGTATAAAAGATGTCACATTGTTTATCTAAGGCGGTGCAAATTAATTTGATTGCGAAATTAGGAAATTAACTTGTTTTTAATTATTTTAATGACGAGAGACCGGAATATATAATTCGCATCGACTATGTATACTTGTTAAGTTATATTTTATTATTATAACCGAAAAATATTTTCGCGTGTAAAAGGATTAAATTAAAGAGTCCACTCCGCTTTCACGTGTATGACACGAATTTCGACTTTGTAATCTACTCGACTGCTTTTGCGGGTATGCATTACAACTTCAAAAATTCCGTTTGAAAAACAATCAATTTTTGCGTGAAAAGTTATTTTTAGTAGAAATTTAATTTAAAGGTTCCGTTTGGTTTCGCATAGTGGGAATTGTATTTTAAACTCACAGATGCCCGCTTTCGCATGTGCGAATACAAGTTTAAAATAGCGTTTTTGAAAATAAATAATTTCTAAGTTAATTGAGAAAAAAAATGTTGTCTGTGTATTTTAAAATTAACTTATGAATTTTCTACAGAAGATACAATTTTCACTCTTTCGAAATGAAACCGATATCGCGTTATTCTAGTGTTTACTGTAAAAATTTATCATTAAAAATTATAATCTTCAGACTTAAAAATAATTCCTGTCAAATTTATAAATTATACAACTTAACAAAGCATCGTTGGTACGACAATCATTCTATTGTGGACTCTAAAAATCTTCCGAGACATGGTAATTATAATAATTGAACTTTTATTCATGCTATTCATCTTTGAAGTAGAGAATTAAAAGAGAATAAAAAAAAACGTGAATCAATGGAAACAAAATGAACAGAACCTGTTAAGGATGGATACTCTTAATAAAAAGGAAAGAAGGCCACAACAACAGAACAACAACGCAACAACAATATGAAATAACACAGAACAAAGGCGCAGCAACAAGGAAGTAAAATAACCGCAGCAATCCAAACACAGCAGCAGCAGAGCAACTTAATTGAAATCGAATAACAACAATATGGTAGCAGCAATCGAAATCAATAAGAGTAATCTCCACTGAATTAATATAAAAGGATACGTAGCAGCAACTTAAAAATAAAAGGAATTTGGATGAATGATAATAATAAGTAGGAAATGGTAGTTGAAATTTGATAGAGTAACTGGTACTGGAATTAAAATTACAAGGGAACAAAGTACTGAAAGCTTAAAAGTGAAGGATAAGTTGTTTTCTAAATTACTTAATTTCTAAAAAGCTTGGAACCCATAAATTGTTTCTACAAGGTCTATTTCTAGGCAAAAATCTGCTCTGAAGTACTGCTGGTCATGTCCAAAGTGGAGGAGAAAATGCAGAAAATGGGAAAACAGCTTCAGACGCCATGACGGGCATCTCACCCCTAGTTATGGGCAGACCGTCAGCCTTGCGCTGACTTTCCTCCTCTGATTTGTTGACTTTCCGGTGACTTTGGAGCTTTCTTCCTTTTTTCGCCGTTTTTCATCATTTTGACGTGCAGGAACTTTTAATCGACATATACTTGAAATAAGACACACAATACCAGCATAACATTGCAAAAAATCTATAAAATAAAGGTCAAATCATGTGTAAGTCGAGCTAAAATAGTAGTGCATTTTACGTGTTATCGCTTAAATAAGATTTTGAGGTTAAATGTTGTTTACTTCTTTTCGTACTTGTTGATAAATTTGAAGGTCGATTTTGTTGGGGAAAATCGCAAAATATTTTTAACTTGATGTTTCAATGATAACAAACTGAAGTGAACATAAAGATCAGAATGGTTCTTATATGTGTTGGTTCATTATCGGTTTCTCTAAGTATTCTTTAGAACAAGATATTACAAATGCACAAATCTTCAAAGAAACATGAATCCGAACAACAAACAAGTGTTAAGAAGGACTACAAAATAATCATAAGGACTTCATAAAGAGATCAGAAGTTATGTGATTTGAGAAAACGAAATGAACCTAACGAGCCGAATCAAATTGTTCTTGAATTTTATACGAGTCGAACTCGAGCTTAGAAAAGGGTTTGTGTCGAAATCGAGCCGAGTTTCGAGCTTAGCAAATTCTTATCAAGTCGAGTTCAGACAGATTCAACTCGACTCGACTCATTTTCAGCCCTAAACTCAAGGAACTACAAAATATATTTTGTTGAAAAGAAATATACAAATGTAATTAAAAAAGTGTTGGACCGGTATCAACAACTACCATTTGAATTTGTTCAAAACTAAAATAATAAACCATCAATTTAATCCTTAAATTATCACTTTTTCTTCAATTTAATCCATAAACTATAAAAAATGATAGTTTAATCCTATTCCAGTCTTTCTTATTGGGCCTTCGTCATCTTACATTACCAAAACAAAAAGCTAATAACGCACATGAAAATTCTAAATAACAAAACATTGTTGAAATTTTGTAAAAAAAATAATAAATTGCTAAGATAAAAAACTGCATGATTGATCTCCTCCGCAAGAGGAAGAACAATGAGCAAGAGAGTGTCAGCTTCAGTGACCAGAACAAGAATGAGATGGTTAGGAAGATTATTAGCTGTATACAGATGAGAAATAGAAAATATTTGGGGAAAATAATTAAGAGCATATGAGATTCTATGTTAGATGTTGTGTTGTAGACCATATCCCCATCTTTCAGAAGGCATATCATGTTCTGCTTTTCCCTAATTTTAACAGCTCTATGAAAGAAAGCTTTATTTCTGTCTCCATTTATGAATCTTGCATTTTTAGCATTCTCTCTCTCTCTCTCTCTCTCTAGAAATTACATTCCATCTGAAGTGCTTCATTATATTTGGCAAGGCAAGCAACCTCCTCTTTAGCTCTTTGAGGATTATGGCCCAATTGATCAATACTAAGTTAGATATCCTCAAGCTTTTCATAAGAAAGAGTGACTTGTTGGTGGGCATCCCCAAACACCTGCTTATTCGAACTTTTGATGAGAGGTTTAAGAGTTTTCAATTTTTGTTAAACAAGTTGCATAAAGTTCCCAATGAGATCTGTGCTCCAGACATAGGCCATGAATGCTTCACAACTATCACTAGTTGCCTAAGCCTTGAAACACTTGAATCTAGGTATAATTCTAGTAGGGGGTGTCTCTGCATCTCAACCAACAGAGGGAAATGTTTAGAGCAAGTTTTAATTCAGGTATTGCAGCTGGTAATGTTATAATATGTCAACCAGTCAGTATTATTGATTTCTATATCTAGCCTCTGCACAATAAAAGCACTGTCAGAGTGCTGATTATTCCAAGTATACTTATCTCCTTTAGTCTGCAAATGGGTTGAGTCATTAGCATTGGACCATAGTAAGAAGTCATCACAAGCAATAGTGATAGGTTTTCTTCTCCCTATTTTCTCATGTGCTCCCAATATAGAATTGAAGTCACCTATGAAAAGCCAAGGTCCATGAAAAATAGCTAGAAGGTTCTTCTTAGTCCACAAAGATCTTCTTCTAACATGATAAGTGTTAGCATAAACAACAACAAGGAAAAAAAAAGAATTGTCATATTTACAAGAAATAGCAATGCATTAATCAATAAAGACTAAAATGGTCACTTCAAGCTTAGAATGCCAATTCCCCAAAGGTTAGGCTGATGACTGTCTCTAGATATCACAATGTGAGCAGTTAGGTGGAGATTGTGCCAGAACCAAAAAGGGATACTCTCAAACTGCACCATCGGTTTAACAACAAAGAGAAAATCTGGGTGATGAGTATTTACAAGCTTCAAAAGATGCATTTGCAAATCTGAATTCCCTATGCCTCTAATAATCTAGTATAACGCCTTTATGACTCAGGACTGATAGAAGAACCTGTTTTGGAGCGAGATCTGATGCTCTTAGCAGAAACGTTGGGTGCTAGATTGGATTTTTTTCTGTTTCTTCTTCCTTCCTCTATTTTTAAGAGGTTTCTCAGTATCTTAAGGGTCCTTGTAGTATTTGCTAGGACCAAGGTCCACAGTTCTGATATCATCAGTAGTAGGATCTTCAGAATCATACTCATAATCTCCCCAAAGCATTTTCAGAACTTTAACACTTTAATCTATGACTGCATTAGAGGTAGACTGATTTGAGGTCAGAAATACATTCTCAAATTTTTTTAGCAGCACTAAACTGGCCACTCTCCATAGAAACAGGAATACCAAAGGTATAAGAATTGGAGTAGAGGCCCATATTTGCAGAGTAACAGGATCCAGAACTTTACTAGAGGATGCATGGATGTCGCTGGGGAATGACATCCTCCCAGTGTTTTCATCTTGCAGAAATGAGTCTGAAGGAATGATGGGGGGAATGACAGCCTCCCATCATTCAACTTTAGTTGAGTCTCAATGAATCCACCCATTTGCTCAGAGGGTCTGACTTCAACAGAAGCAGTTTTCTCTGGCATAAGGGGGGACACTGCAGAAATAGTCTCATCATGGGTACCTATGGGAGAGTTTATAGCATCATTAAACCTTCTAGCATAAACCTCCGAAGCACTCGGTTCCTTAGGTAAATTAAAGCCTCAACTTCTAACTTATCTTCATAACTACAAAACACTTTAAAAGGGTAGTTGACCACAAGATCTTGATCAACCAAGGTATCTTGACTCTTAGTAGTGATAAGAATGTCATCCTTCGAGATATGGATAACAGGGCAATCGGGAATGATATCAGGTAGATTATCAACAATTTGGTTTAGAGATTCAGCGGTACCTTCCTTTTCTATGTTCATATTTTTCCCTATGTAACCTGTGCTACAGTGTTACCATTATGGACAATTTTCTCCATTACTGAAGGAGGTGCAATATGTTGTTTAGAGGAAAAGTTACCAATTTGCTTCTTGGCAATCTGAGGATGTTTCAACTGCTGCTTCCGTTTACCGAATTCCTTATCTTTCTGACCGTGCTTGGCACCAATTTTCTTACATTGTTGGATGGAATGGCCTAGGAACTTACAATGAGTGCAGAAAGGTGGCTGCCTTTCATATTGAACCTCTATCGGGAATGCATATACCTCTCTTTCCACAAGAATAGAGTCAAACAATTTACCAGACATATCAATATCCACCAAAATTCTAGCATAAATACCAAACAACCTGGATTTAGTAGCATCATCAATGATAAGGGGAGTTCCCACACCAGAAGAAATTTCAAAAAGTGTTTGTTTCCTCCAATATTCTTGAGGCAAGTGCATCAACCTAACCCAAACTTGGGCGTGAGTTTGTATTTGAGAGTGGGGGTTAAAATCTTGCGACCAACAGAAGAATCTTAAGATGCCAGGTTTGAGATTGATAACCCCTTGTGCTAGAATCTTTCTCATATCCTCCAGTGAGTGGAATTGAAACTCAAAACAACCTCTTCCAAGTGGAGTAAAAAACCAGTTGCTCAAGTATGGCCAAAGGTTTTGCTGTTTGAGCCTTAAAGTTTGAGTGGTTAAGGGTGCATCATTTTTTTGCAGAGTGATTCTGCCATGAAGGCTGGCGCTACAGTCCCTAATTCCAGCCTCATAATCTTCCTGTGAGGGTTTGATTCTAACAGAGTCACCGATAATAGTTCTAGGAGGGAATAAGTTTTACCTGCGATTCTGATGAAGCAGAGCAAAAGTTTTCCTCGATTTCTCCGTCTTCGTCGCCACCGTCTCTGGCGGATCGAGAAAAGTCCACCGTCAAATCGGAGGAGCCATCAGTAGGAGGCGAAGAAGAAGCAAGATGCAGCTGAGGAAATCACATAACCCAAAGTCTCGCCGGTAAAGGGAACTTCACCGGAGAGGAGAGACGAAGCAGCACCGCCCTTAGAAGCTAGCAGATCCAGATCAAGAGGGAGAAAACGGCGAGAGGGGCTGAGCAGAACACACAAAATCAGAGAAAAATCATCATCAAAGCTTCACCGGAGATTGGTTAGGTCACCAGAACAAAACAATTATGACCCAGATAGAGAGGATTCCGGCGAGGCATATTTTCATCGAGATATAAAACATAATGTAAGTATGATAGAGAAAATTGTAGCAAAATTTATCATAAAATGACTGTACAAATATCATTTCTCTGTTGAATAAATTAGATGTGAAATTATCACATATAAGAAATTAAAGAGAAATATCATAACAAATAAATATGACTAATAATAAAGTAAAATAAAGCATAAGGAACTTATCAAATTTGGTTGCCGATAGGGCTCCATCAAAATCTTTACAAATCAAATTAGAGGAAACCTGCAAAACAACACACTGCTATGTAACCTGAGGCATGACATAGTCACTGTCCTTAAGGATTTTATATGCCTCATAAGCGCATATCCTCCTAGGATACAACGGGTTCTTCTTCGGTATGAATCATAGCCAAAGGTAATATAACAACTCAAATTTATCTCAAAGATAACAGGAGATGTAATCCAGAAACTCAATATTTTTTAGATCAGAGAAAATAATTATGCACAGAGAAACATGAAGTGAGAGAGTATATTAAGTGCATACTATGTGCATGTGATTTTTCTGGTAAGTTATGTGTTGTGGTAAGTTATGTGACCTTTATTTTTCAAAATAAAGGAAGGATATATCCATGAGAGTTGTGGTGAGTTGTTCCTTATATTAAGGAAAATGAGGCATAATAATAGGTAATTAGATTTAAGCCTTTGACCAAACCGTCAAGCATCAACGGCTACATAAATAAATATAAAATAAATTTGACAAATAAGATTTTTACTAAGTAAACATCACATGGTTAAATCAACAACAAATAATGAACAACATTTAATAACTTTTAAATTATAATATCAACTTAGAAATACAACATTATCTACATAGCACAAACAATGGGACCAAAGTCTTTACGAGATTTTTTTTTTCTTCGCTAAGTGTTTACATGATAAATGGGTCAACATATAAAAAGTTGGTTGCATTCCACTCTCTTTTTATTATTATTAAACACACAAGTTGGTGATTCAACACAAGTTAAACAACAGCTCTTCACAACGACTTTATCACGTGGAAGAAATTGGAAGTGAACGCTGAAAGATTATGAGTTGATCGTTAGGATGGTATCCCAAATTTGATCTTTAACTATACAATACAATATTTAATTAGTTGTGGCTACTTTCCCCTATGTTATGTCAGTAGGAATAAAGTGGGAATGGAAAAATAGTTCTCACATGTCGTCTTTGAATGAAACTTTCAATTTTTTCCACGTTCACATTGTGACATTATTTGCCTAGCACAATCAATTATTGTCAAAGCATTAAATCATACTGAATTGGTCTATAAAGGTTTTTGATGCAACTTAGACCATTGTATGCAATTATATTCATTCAATCTCAAAAAATGAATTTGACAAAATCTTTTGGTTCTAATACCTATAGTCCAAAAATGTGGAAGGTTTTTCTTCTTACTTGGGGTTTGTTCATGGGGACTCAATTTGCCATAGTGACATCTCAACTTCAAATGGAAGCAAATGCAATAGTCAATAGTGGATGGTGGAACACATCTGATGCACACTTCAATATCTCCAATCGTTGTAGTTGGTCTAGTATATCTTGCAATGAGGCTGGAAGCATAAAAGAAATCAATATATATTTTTCAAGAAGGACATGGGTTATTCAATTTGGAAAACTCAACCTGTCTTTTTTCCACAATTTAGAAAGACTTGCTGTCATTGGAATTGGTCTACAAGGGATTATCCCAAAAGAAATTGGTCTTCTCTCAAAGCTCACATATGTCGATCTGAATAGCAATTCTCTTGTAGGTGAGTTACCTCCTTCACTAGGAAATCTTAAAAGATTAGAGTACCTTGATATCTCTTTTAACAATATTCAAGGTTCTATTCCTTCTTCACTAGGAAATCTCACACAACTAAAGTTCTTATACATCTCTAACAACTACATTCAAGGTTTCATTCCTATTGAGTTAGGGTTCTTGAATAGTCTCAAAAAATTAGATTTATCTCATAACCGTCTCGGTAGAAACTTGCCTATTTCCCTTACAAATCTCACACAATTACAATACATTGACATCTCTAACAATTTTCTCAATGGTACACTTCCTTCCGGTTGGTTTCCATTGACAGATTATTATGAAACTTTCATGGACCTCAGTGACAACCTCATTAGTGGCAAAATTCCTTCTCAGTTTGGAAATTTTTACAACCTTAATTTAAGCAATAATAATCTCACTGGAATGGTACCCCAATCTCTTTGTGATATCTCTTATTTGGACATTTCCAATAATTGTTTGAAGGGACCCATTCCACATTGTACTTATCTTAGTGAAAGGAACACAAGGAACATGGATGTATGTATAGACACTACATATGACAAATTGCAACCTCATTCACCTCACAAGAAAACTAAAAAAGTAAAGCACAATGTTGTCATTGTTCTTCCTATCCTTATTATTCTAATCCTAGTCTTCTCACTTCTCATGTACTTCAAACGTCGCCATAATTCTAGCAAGAGCAAGCATAGAAACACATCGACGCCAAAGAATGGAGATTTATTTTGTATTTGGAATTATGATGGCAAAATAGCATACAATGACATTATTAGAGCAACAAAAGACTTTGACATTAAATATTGCATTGGAAAAGGAGCATATGGAAGTGTTTACAAGGCACAGTTACCAAGTGGCAAAGTTGTTGCATTAAAAAAACTTGACAGCTATGAAGAAGAGGGGACAACTTTTGATGAAACTTTTAGAAATGAAGTGAAAATCTTATCAGAAATAAAGCACAGACATATTGTGAAGCTTTATGGATTCTGTTTGCATAAAAGAATTATGTTTCTGATATGTCAGTATATGGAAAGAGGAAGCTTGTTTTCTGTCTTGCATGATGATGTAAAAGCCATGAAATTCAATTGGAGAAAAAGGATTAATATTGTTAAAGGAGTTGCATCTGCTCTATCATATCTTCATCATGATTTCACCTCTCCAATAGTGCATAGAGATGTATCTAGTGGCAATATCTTGGTAAACTCGGAATGGCAGCCTAGTGTTTCTGACTTTGGTATAGCTCGACTCCTTCAATGTGATTCATCCAATCGAACAATAGTTGCTGGAACTATTGGATATATAGCTCCTGGTAAATTATTCATTGCATTAACTTTTTATCCTTCTCTTTATTTTATTCCAGTTTTTTTAGAGACATAACAAACTATTCATAATCCACACAAATAACATACATGTTCAATAGTTTTTAACACTAACGTCATAAAATTCTACTCCTAATTTCCCCCCTAAATATATGGTCTCTTTAAAAATAAATTCTCATTTTCAATTGGTAAGTATGTTTATTACTTGTTCCAAATACACTCCTAATTAAAACCATATTTTCTTTTGTTATTTAAGAGTTGGCTATAGAATATAAATCCACTGATTATTTGTTATGATATATGTGAAAGAAGAGAAGGGACATTCTACTAATTTTCAACTATTTTTCTTTACAATCCTTCAACTTGCGCATTATGATTTGGTCAATGCAGAGCTTGCCTATACTATGGTTGTAAGTGAAAAGTGTGATGTATATAGTTTTGGAGTAGTGGCACTTGAAATTTTACTGGGAAGACATCCTGAGGAAATATTGTCATCACTTCAATTAACATCAACTCAAGACATCAAACTACTTGAAGTACTAGACAGACGTCTCCAACGTCCAAATAATGAGATGGTTTCACTTGACATTATTCGGGTTGCTGTCATAGCATTTGCATGTTTAAACCTAAACCCGTCCTCTCGACCAACAATGAAATGTGTGTCACAAAGTTTTTCCACTCAGCTTACACCATTAAGCATTCCTTTGAGAGAAATTTCAGTGCATCAACTCATGAGTCAAGAACTCAAAACATTATTTCATGTAATTTGAATGTCTTATAATTCAATGAAGACGTTGTTATCCATAAAATGACAACTTAATAGTAAGAGTTTGTTGACCTTGTAACTTTAAGGGATGAAATTCAAATTATATTAGGGACAACTATAAAATTTCTACCTTCCCCAATTGTATTCTAAAAAATAAAGAAAATTGTAAACGTTTATTTGCATAAACTGTTAGAAAATGTTGAAAAGTTTTGTTGTTAAAGGTATCTTAAATGCAAAAGACTAAATCTAATGCATATATGTTTTGCTGATGATTTCCTTCTATTTTCAATAGGAGATGTGGGGTCTGTTACTCAATTGTTTGAAGCTTTTAATTTGTTTTCTTCTGCATCTGGACTCAAAGCTAACCAATCCAAAGCTCAATATATTTTGGTGGTGTAGCTCTTAGTGTTCAAGAGGCAATCCTTACTAAGTTTAGTCTTACCAAAGGTTAACTCCCGTTTAAATATTTTGGGGTTCCTTTATCCTCCAAAAAATTAACTGTTATGCAATGTCAACCATTGGTAAAGAAAATTATTAGTAGGATTGAAAACTGGTCATCAAAGTTGCTATCTTATGCCAGAAGATCACAACTTATTAAGTCAGTGTTATTTGATGTGCAAACTTATTGGAGTCAAGTCTTTGCCCTTCCTCAAAAAGTTTTGAAACTAATTCAATCTGCTTGTAGAGTCTTCCTTTGGACTGGTAAATCTGGTATTTCAAAAAGAGCTCTTATTGTCTGGAAGCATATTTGTTTGCCAAAATCAGCTGGTGGATGGAATGTCATAGATCTGCATTGTTGGAACCAAGCTTCTCTTAGTAAGCAGTTTTGGAACCTTGCTGTCATACCCTAATTTTTGACCTAAGATGTCACTGACACGTGTCGTTGGACCCTACGTTCACACGCCGTCGGGCTCTGACTGACCTCTGATTTTCAGCGAAAAATTTGGCAGAGAGGTATTTTAAAATACCTCATGTTTGATTCCGAGTCGGGCCCTCTTCTCGCTATCTTTATTTTTTATTTTTAAATTTCCATCTTTTATATAATTAACTTCAATTGACTTTAAATTCTTATTTTTAGGAAAAATCTTGTTTATTTTTAACTTTACCTCTTTTAGCCTCTATCGTGTCCTTCTTTATTTATTTATTCATTTTTATTTTTAGTTTGTCCAATAATATTCAAGTTGCAGTCTGTTGTGCCAATCCAAACCCAGTTTCACAGGCTTCAATTTGCAAGCATATTTTTCAGCAACAAACAGGCTGGAAGTTCCGTCTTTGCTCCTGATCAGATGCACAAGTCTCTGCCTCCTCCAACAAACCCTAAGTCTCAACCCTTATACTATAAATACCTGCAAAACAACCGAAAATAAAAAAAAAACCTGCGACAATTTAACAACCAGAATCGCACATCACACCAAACCAACACAAATCACAACATCAATTTTTTACAACAATCCTAGAAAGGCCAAGATGGGTTAAGGGTTACTAAAGCCCACGGCTTCGACGGACACTCACATTGAAGGTAATAACGTCAACACGAATGCTCATGTTAACAAGACTACCACCTTCGTGAGGCCTCCACCGAGTAGGGTTATATCACATGTAAACAAGGCCCAAGAATGCTCTTGGTATGTCACTATGATTTTACC
>Ga0228710_1001445_pt1 | contig 35660 bp, 26 predicted proteins | sample MedpolnodulmetaG_FD_177995 | JGI IMG/M metagenome (GOLD analysis project Ga0228710, IMG submission 177995) | Root nodule microbial communities from Medicago polymorpha collected in Santa Monica, California, United States - pink nodules | ecosystem: Host-associated > Plants > Roots > Nodule...
TATTGTTTCTAGATGACACAAAATGAACTAGTAAATACAATATTTGTGTGTGTTCTTAACTTATGGGAAAGGAAGACAACATGGAGTTTAATGGACCAAATGAAGTAAATCTATCATATTTTGGCGTGAAAAATAATATTTCAAATGTTTATGTCCAAGTTTACTCAATACAATGTGTTGGGACAGCACATCATGATGTAAAAAACACCTACTTTAAATTTATAGAAAATTGGTCTATTGTATGTTTATCAATGTTTCAAAATCATTTAAAACTCTAGTGATAATTGACATCGCTCTTCAGAAATGACAACAGTTACTCCTCTTAGTTCTCATCGTGACACATTAAATTGATTGCTATTAGTCTAACAAAAATGAACAGAATGTGTATTAGTACATTAAAACTCAAACTATACTTGTTTACTTTTTTTTTCTTTCTTTCAAATAGACTCCAATTGAATCAACGTTTTAGTTTTGGGAACTAGAATGAGTGTGATGGTTTACTTTTTAGGCTTAATTGCAATTTTGGCTCCCTATCTTTTTAAAAGTTGTGATTTTGGCCCCCTAACTAATTAAAATGCAAAACAGCCCCCTATGTATTGAATCTTTGGTAGTTTTGGCCCCCAAGGCCACTTTTGACTTAGTCTTCGCTGACGTGGCACCCACATTCCTTAAGTGAGGTGCCACGTGTAATTAGTTAGGGGGTACCACGTCAGCGAAGACTAAGTCAAAAGTGGCCTTGGGGGCCAAAACTGCCAAAAATCCAATACATAGGGGCTGTTTTGTATTTTAATTAGTTAGGGGGCCAAAATCGTAACTTTTGGAAAGATAGGGGGCCAAAAGTGCAATTAAGCCTACTTTTTAATAATATGGTAAATAAGTGTTTATTTGAAATGTTTTTTTAAAAGGAAGGTTCTGGGAAATCCCTTTAAATATTGAGTCAATCAAGTCAATCTTAACATTTGAATTGTGGCTCAAAATGTGTTGGGTTACTAGAAGAGTTCGGTGGCCTCTAACATCAAGCAAGAGCAATAAGTAAAAAGTGACATCACATTTTTATCCAAAATCTTAAGACAATAAGTTTGTCGATTCCCTCACTTATAAAATGTTCAACATTTCTATCACAGTATAAAATGAAAATAAACCAAGTAAACAACCATGATAACAGTAGCTAAATTAGACTTATTCAACCCATTCTGAGGAGAATCGCGGTCCCTCAACAATCCTTTATTTTCCATGCCCTCACGGTCTTACATCACTCTCTTGACCTTTCCTTTTTCCATTCTACGACGTCTTATACAATTTCAACATAGAGTAATAAACACGTCCAATAATAAATAAACAAACAAGATTTTTCCTAGAGGATGAATTTCAAAGAAAACAGAATGACAAGGACTAAAATGCATCATAACAACAAGAAAACAAGGTTGACTTGACTTGACTTTGCAACCTCATTTTTAACTTGCAACCAATGATGTCCAATTGATAAATAATCATAAACAAATTTCGATTTCACAAACATTAATATATGCAACACTTCATTCATTAACACAATAAACAGAACCATGAATTGCACCATGTCTTTGAATTCCTTCAACCTTCTATTTCTGTTCCTCTTCATTACCTTTCTCCTTAGCTCAACTACAAAAGCACAAACACCCACTTATCTCTACCAGTTTTGTTCAACCAACAAAACCACATCCAACAGCACCTACAAATCAAACATCAGAACCCTTTTCTCTTCACTATCTTCCAACGCCACCACAAACAATGAATTCTACAACACAATCCCCAGCAGAAACATCTCAAACTCCGTATACGGTCTATTCATGTGCAGAGGCGATGTTTCCTCTCCCCTCTGCAAACAATGTGTGGTAAACGCAACGCAGAAACTATCAACAGGCACTGAATGTTCCTTATCCAAACGGGCTGTAATCTGGTACGACGAGTGCATGGTTCGATATTCCAACACCTCTTTTTTCTCCACCGTGGCTACAAGGCCTGGCGTTTTCATGATGAACAGCCTAAATATCACAAACCAGGAGACATTCATGCCTTTGTTGTTTGATACAATGAACAAAACAGCAGATAATGCTGCGAATTCTTCTGTTGGTGCTAAGAAATACGCAACAAAGGAAGCTAGCATCTCTGGTTTTCAGACGCTTTATTGTATGGCTCAGTGTACAGAGGATTTATCACAGCAAGATTGCAGATCGTGTCTTAGTGATGCTATTGGAGCTCTTCCACAGTGTTGTGATGGAAAGCAAGGTGGAAGAGTTTTGTTTCCTAGCTGTAATGTTAGATATGAATTATACCCTTTTTATCGAAACCTTGCTCCTTCACTATCACCAGCACCTTCAGCAGCACCAGGGCTTCCTCCTCCTTCAACAAGCACTCCTACTTTGGGAGGTAATATAATTTCAGTTAGAGATAATTTTGATGAATTTCTATGAATTTTATAATAACTACTCGTTAGGGTCACAATTATCGACCTATTTGACTGTTTCATGTAGATGTAGAAAAGTGTATGCATAAAAGAGAATAACAATGTACTAAATTACCTTTATCAACTAGTATTAAATAGAGGCTACAATCGAAAATAATATTAATTAATATTGCATTGAAAATTGAAAGTATCATTACAATTTTAATTTTGCAGGAAGTAGCGGGATCTCATCAGGGACAATTGTTGCAATTGTGGTTCCGATTTCTGTGGCCGCGCTGCTATTAATCGTTGGTGTTTGTTTCTTAAGTAAAAGAGCATGGAAGAAGAAGCATGACTCTGCAGCACAAGATCCGAAAAGTAAGGGCGTCAGTTAATTGAAAAGCAGATTTTAAGTCTTAATTTGTTTCTTATATGCATAATCTGCTGTCATAAGTTGATCTTATAGACCTTATAATTTTTGCTTCATAGCTGAAACTGATATTTCCACTGTGGAGTCCTTGAGATTTGATTTGAGTACACTTGAAGAAGCTACAAACAAATTCTCAGAAGCTAATAAGCTAGGTGAAGGTGGATTTGGTGAGGTTTACAAGGTATGAGGTTAACATGCTTTTGTTTCTTCATAACATGAAAATTATACCAATTGTTATATATACCATGTTATTTTTTTGAAAATTCAGGGCTCACTTCCGAGCGGACAAGAGATAGCTGTCAAGAGACTCTCTAAACACTCGGGACAGGGCGGAGAACAATTTAAGAACGAAGTTGAGCTTGTTGCCCAACTTCAACATAGAAATTTAGCTAGGCTTCTAGGATTTTGCTTGGAAAGAGAAGAAAAGATACTTGTTTATGAATTTGTGGCCAACAAAAGCCTTGACTATATTCTTTTTGGTAGGTGCATCTTATCTGAACTCTTTATAGTGCACACTTCAAATGAGAAAACTGTACAGTTAAATTCTTTTGTAAAATTTCTGTTTCATTAAACTTGTTTACTTTTATCGGGGATCATAGTCTTATGAATGGAATATTTATGCAGATCCTGAAAAACAAAGGCTGTTGGATTGGACAAGGCGTTACAAGATTATTGGAGGGATTGCTCGAGGCATTCAATATCTTCATGAAGATTCTAGGCTTAAAATTATTCATCGTGATCTCAAAGCTAGCAACATATTGTTGGATGGAGATATGAATCCAAAAATCTCCGACTTTGGCATGGCAAAATTATTCGGAGTGGATCAAACTCAAGGAAATACCAGTAGAATAGTTGGCACATAGTAAGTACAAGTTTACATTATCATCTATGCGACATATATTTGTTGAAGTACTTATCCTTTTTGTGGCTGATGTTGTTTTATAGTGATGATAAATATGTGTTTGTGTTTCAGTGGTTACATGTCTCCGGAGTATGCAATGCATGGAGAGTTCTCGATAAAGTCTGATGTATACAGTTTTGGAGTCCTCGTTATGGAGATTATAAGTGGCAAGAAGAGTAACTCTTTCTATGAAACAGGTGTTGCTGATGATTTAGTAACCTATGTGAGTAAAGAAAGCTTTACATCTATGCTTCTTGAGTTTATTTAGTCTTTCCTACTTGATAGTGATCACGTCATAACAAATACTTGATGAAAATTTGACACAGGCCTGGAAACTTTGGAAGAATGGAACACCCTTGGAATTGGTTGACCACACAGTAAGAGAATCTTATACTCCAAATGAAGCAGTCAGATGCATCCATATTGGTTTACTATGTGTCCAAGAAGATCCAGAAGATAGACCTACAATGGCCACAATAGTGCTCATGCTAGATAGTTTCACTGTTACGCTACCAGTACCTAAGCAGCCTGCATTTTTTCTACGCAGTGGAACTGATTCAAACATGCCGACAATTCAAATTAGTCAATCTACTACCAATTAAATAGAAAGGCTTGAAAACATGAGGAGATTTTAAAAGTGTAGTCCATTAGTGTATGCAGTTTTGAGTTCAAAACCAAGCAATATTTTATATTTGCTCATTTTTCATTGTGGAAATAATATCTTAAGGTCGTTTAGGCCAACTTGTATATATTAGCTTGGTAAGTTTGCAAAATATCAACTTTTGAAATGTAGAAGACCTCGGACCATGGTATCTTTCTGAAATTGTATTTTGATCTATTGGTGTTCAAAATGTGTCATAGTCTCACTCTGCCTGTTGCAGCAGTAACATCATGATGTAAGATATATACAAGGTTTCTGCAACTCAAGAATAAGGACTTTGTCCAGTAAATTTCTTTGTTAGTCTGAACTAACGGTAGGAGTATTTGTTAAGAAAATAAAACCTTAAATACTTGTTCATCCAAAATAAGAAAAACAAACATGTCTTATGTTTGTATAGAAACATGTCTTATGTTGGCACTATTCCTGCTATGTCAATTTCTCAATCCACCATTTTCAAGCCATCAAAATTGACTTATCTGAATCAATCAATCTCAATCTAATTAAGATATTTGTTTATTGTGGTGACTTCAGGACTTGTAAGGCACCACACAACCGGTGTCTTCCCTTATCATCTTTTCTCAATAATTTAACTTTTCTAATTCGTCCTTTTCCGCAAAACTGAACTGAGATATGTCCCCATATCAATATCTTTTTCTCCACCAATACTAAAATGTTTGGAAACTATGATGTTGTTTATTTAATGTGTTTTGATTGAATTCTTTCCATGACATTTTGCATTTGTTTATGACCCAATAGAATAACAAAGAAGATTGAGAGTTCAAACCATCACCCCCAACATAAAAATTAACAAGATCATTTGATGGTTTAAAATAATGGTATATGAGCTGGACAAATATTTGGTATCTGCCAACTAACTTTATGGATAAGAAATTGACTTATAATAGTCACATTTAGTGGACTCTCCTTTGAATTTTCTGCCTCTAATTCTAGTACTAGTATTTTTTATTTTTTATTTTAAAAAAGTCAGGTGATCAACCAATGGCATGCAAGTCAAGTCATTGTTTGACCCTCCTTCCACATTGATCATTTAGAGTAGTTTCTGTTGCAGTTGCAGTCAGGACTCACCGTCGCTGTACAGCATTTCCTTGCAAACTCATCGTCGCCATCACTCGTCATCCACCTGATTCTAACCAATAAACATAGTGGAAGATTAAATTGCATAACAGAACCAAAAACTTACTCACCAGAACAAAAGAAAGTTGTATCACCTGTTACTATTTCTCAATTCACAATACTATCTTTTCATCTCAAAATGTATATCATCAATTCCTCGACAACAACACAATTGATTCTTCTTCTTCTTGCATCCTTGTTAACTTCACTCACCTTTCCATTATCAGCATCTCCAATATACAACTACCACGCTTGCACCGACACCTCATATTACCAACCAAATTCAAATTTCCAAACCACTTTAAAAACCCTTCTCTCTTCACTCGTCAACTCTACCTTACACAACACTTTCTACACCTCCCACATCCCCCTCTTCAATTCCCCCAACGACTTAAAAGGACTCTTCCTCTGCCGCGCCAATGTTACTCCCTCCATCTGTCACCTCTGCGTAACCGCTGCAGCAAATAACATCACAATTCTCTGCAAAAACCAAACAGAGTCTATTATCTGGTACGACCAATGCTTCTTACGTTACTCCAATGATTCCTTCTTGAACCATATGGTTCCAGAAATAACCTTGGATTCAGATGAAAGTCTTCCTGATTCAGAATCTACACAGTTCAGTGATTTTCTTGCAAACTTTTTGAAGGGTTTAGCATATGAAACTGTGAATTCTCCTTCAGGACAGAAATTTGCTGCTAAAGAAGAAAATTTCTTGGGGTCTATGAAGGTTTATTCTTTGGCAGAGTGTACACCTGATTTGTCTATGTTTGAATGTAACACGTGCTTGCAAGGTGCTATTAGTTCTATTGGAAATTGTTATAATGGGAAACGCGGTGCAAGATCACTTCTTCCGAGTTGTAATATTCGATATGAATTTTATCCGTTTTATAACGTTTCTTCTGTTTCTACTCAGCCAAAATTTACCTCTCCGTCTTCAGGTATCAAGTATCAACATAACTTATGTAACAATGATTTGTTATTGGGGTTTTAATTTATGTAACATCGACACTTCAGATGATGTGTATTGTGTCCGATATTAGTCTGACACAACAAGTGTATTTATATATCATATTAACGTAATTTATTGTTGATATTGATTTACACATGTCAGTGTTGTGTTTAAGTCTGTGTTAGTACTTCACAGATTTTAACTCTGCATCTAGGATGTCTTAAAGTGCTGGTCTTGTGTAGGAAAGAGCCATGTGCCTTTAATCATTGCGATTAGTGTTCCAACTGCTGTTGTTATGGCACTTCTCATTGTCGGCTTCTACTTCCTGCATAAGAGGTCAATCAAGAAGTATGAGTATAGTAATACATTTGTCCAGGATTCATCTTCAAGTAATTTTTAATATTCTGTTTGGTTAATTAGTTTCATTGGTTTAGTTTATTATAATTTGGTTGCCGATTGATAGTACACTGTACTGTCTAAGCAGTTCGGAGGGAAGATCTTACAGATATAGATTGTTTGCAATTTGACTTTGCCACAATTGAAGCCACCACAAACTGTTTCTCTGATGAGAACAAGATTGGCCAAGGTGGATTTGGTGTGGTTTATAAGGTAAGAAATTTGTTTGTGCAAAATGCTTGACACATGTTTAATATGCTATATTTGAGTAAATTGGTTTATTCCCATGTTTGTGTTTAGGGTGTCCTTCCTAACGGACTAGAGATAGCTGTAAAGAGGTTGTCGGTAACCTCCTTGCAGGGAGCAATAGAGTTCAGGAATGAAGCTTCCCTTGTGGCCAAGCTTCAACATAGAAATTTAGTGAGAATGTTTGGATTTTGTATGGAGGGGAGGGAAAAGATGCTTGTTTATGAATACATACCAAACAAAAGCCTTGATCACTTTCTATTCGGTATGGATCTTTTTAACTCTTCTATCACTGCCTATGAATACATACCATTACCAAATAAAGGGTTAATCACTTATATTTCCACATATGATGTTCCCTTTTACCTTATAGAGCTACAACTACTTTGGAAGTGGTTAATAGTTTGTATAAATGAAAAATTTATCATACCTTCCTACTGTTGTTAATCTTGATCATCTTTTATTTTTACATAATATTGTAGATCCTTCAAAGCAAAGGGAGTTAGACTGGTCAAGTCGCTATAAGATTATAGTTGGCATCGCTCGAGGGATTCTTTATCTACACGAAGACTCCCAACTTAGAATTATTCATCGTGATCTCAAAGCTAGCAATGTTCTATTAGATGAAAATATGAACCCAAAGGTTTCAGATTTTGGAATGGCAAAAATTTTCCAGCCAGATCAGACTCAAGTAAATACAGGAAGGATAGTGGGGACTTAGTAAGTTTCATGCCTTTAATTGTCATCCCCTCTAAGCATATATGAGACTAAGGGCTTACTAACATTATAATTTACTAGCCAGTCAACATATTCTTTGAAAAAGTGTTAAGATTCTTTCTTGAATATGTGGATTATAATGCTGTTTTTCAGCGGCTACATGTCTCCAGAATATGCAATGCGTGGACAGTTCTCTGTGAAGTCAGATGTGTTTAGCTTCGGTGTCTTGGTTTTGGAAATTGTTAGTGGCAAGAAGAATACCGATTTAAATCAATGGAATCAAGCTGATGACCTCTTAAGCTACGTGAGTATAAATAAGTGTAACTTTTTTCTTTTGGTCTTTTGATGCAATCCAAGCTAAAGGCTTTTTCAATGGGTGAGGAATGAGAGATTGAAAAGTTTAAATACTGACATACTAGTATGTATTTACCATAGGCTTGGAAAAAATGGTCAGAGCAAACACCTCTGGAGTTACTGGATCCAACACTTAGAGACTCTTATTCAAGAAATGAAGTTATGAGATGCATCCATATTGGTTTGTTGTGTGTTCAGGAAAGTCCATATGACAGGCCATCCATGGAAACTATTGCACTTATGCTCAACAGTTATTCAGTTACCTTGTCATTACCTCGACAACCACCGTCTTTCCTGCGTGGAAGAACAGCTGACAGAATAAATCAAGGGCTTGATTCTGATCAGTCTACCACAATTCCATGGTCTGTGAATGAAGGAACCATTACCGAAGTATACCCTAGATAAAAGATTGTCTTTACGTTTTCTCTGATCAATTCAGTGTTTGTTCAAATCATCTCAAACTATGGTGTAACTAGATATAAGCCCGCGCGTTGCATGCATATCTTGAATTATATTTAGTTTGCGATTAGATTTTTTAAATAGAAAATAATTTAATTACACATGGAGTATAGCTATTCATAAGCTATGAAATTGAAGATGAGAATAAGAAATATAGATTGTAATTGATTTAAAAGTATGCCATAAATATTTGTAACTAAACTGGGAGTGAGATTGTGATAAGCACTATGCAGTAGATAATTGAAGCATTTGTCTCTCAAAAGTTAGAGGGAGAATATTATTTCTTAAAATAATTCAATCACAGTTTCAAGTAAATTCATGAAGTAATCTACATCCAGCTTGACTTATAATTTTACAATCTTCATCAGCGAGGAGATAGGAAATGTGTTGGCAGACAACATTCTTTTTTTGTTGGGTGGCATGTCGGATCTTACATATATTATACATTATCCTACCAATTAATTGAGTTAAACATTTAGTATGATAAGGTATAATGATTAATATATTTTAATTATAATAAATAAAGAATTGATAACCTATGTAACCTATAAGGACTAAGACCATCCACAACAGAGCACCCCGATTTAAGTGCTTAAATGGAACCCCTTCGTTCACATCACTCATTTTATAATAATACTTAATAAGTACCAATTTTCTCCAACCCATCACCACAAAAGAAATTACTAAATATGTCCCACAAATTATTCTATATCATTACATTTCAACAAAAATTAATTTATTTCATTAAGATTTATTAAATGGAGTCCACAAAAAGTGAAGAGAGAGAGGATGCTTCCATAGCCACTCTTCTCCATAGGCACCCAAATATTATTCTCCGCAATGGTGGTGCCTATTTAGTATGGTGCTAAATAGTTGTGGAGCAAAATATATGGGTGCCAGAATGGTGGTTATGAAAGCACCATCTCTCTCTCATTTTTTGTTGGTCATATTTAATAAATCTTAATAAATTAAATAAATTTTGTTGAAATGTAATGATATATAATTATTTGTGGGACGTATTTAATAATTTCTTTTGAGGTGCTGAGTTGGAGAATATTGGTGCTTATTAAGTATTACCGTAAAATTAATGATGTAAACACATGAGACCCATTTAAACACCCAATTTGGGATGCTCTGTTGTGGATGGTCTAATATCTCACAATAAGAGATGATACTAAGTAGCTATAATAAATAGCTCATAACGTATGTAATAATTATATATAAGAAAAGAAAAATGATATTTGTACAACCAATTTGCAACAATTTTTTGACAATTTTCTCTCTCATACTCACATCATGTTTTTATTCTCTCTCTTCATTTTCTCTCTATATTATTTTTGACCAATAGAAATAGAGGAAATGAAAGTTGTCTTAAAAGGTGTCACCAATAGTTGTTCATATATGATTACTCATAAGAAAAACGTATACACATATACATGATAGAATCCTTGTTTATTAATTTTGTTAGGTCTGCAACAATTTAACCTAATATTTTCCCCCTCATTTGCTGTATTAGGTTAACAGTAATTTAATCTAACAAATTCCATCTTAAGAAAATGCATCGCATCAATTTCATTCATATCCTCTTGCCTTTTTTTTTGCTATCCCCCTGCCTTCTTTCTTTTGACAATATTTTGTACACAATACTAGAAAAATTCATCGCACTAATTTCATGCCTTTTTTTTACAATATTTTGTACACTTATTTAATACTAAAAAAATGGATCGCACCAATTTCATTCCTATGTTGTTGCCTTTTTTTTTGACGCTCTCACCTTATTCTCCAAGTTATAGTGTTACACATCCAAATTTCATTTATTATGAAGTTGAACCGAATCTTTTTTTTTTAGAGGTGAAGTTAAAGCACTTAGTTTATCACATTTTAGTTTCGATATTAATTTTGTATTTTTTTGTACACTTATTTAATATGTTTACAAACAGAATACCCTAATTTTCATGCAAACTCGGCTACCCTAATTTCCATGCAAACTAGACTATATATAGCAAACCCTAAACCATGTTTCTCTTAACAAAAAAAACCCTAAACCGTGTTTCTATTAATTGAAGTGACTTTGTTTTTCATGTTAGTAGAAATTTAAAACAATTATTACAAGTCAATTTTTGATGTTTAACTATAGAAGTAATAAATAAAATTGACCCGTGCAACAATATAATATTGTATTCTTTTTATCTTTTTTCTTTATAATTTTTTTAAAAAAAAATGAGAAGATACCCCAATAATATATTCTGATAAAATAAAATAACAGTCTTTAATTGATTAGTTTTTCAAAACTAAAATGTAAAATTTGATAAGATTCAAGTGTCATTGAATGACATAGTAAGACAAATTTGATTGTAATATTATATCTCTAATAATCTAATTTGCGTTTATTGATCAACCCATGATCTTACAGATTAAAGATTATTCATTGGTCTCTATTATAGTCGACAAGACCCGTGTGTCGCACATGTCAAAAGTCTAGTAGAATCATAAAGTTGTCGATAAACCCTCTCCAAAACCACGCCATAAAGTTGTCAATAAACCCTCTCAAAACCACGCTCATTCATCGTTACGTTTATTCATAATTGAAATGGATTTTTATAACATACCAAAAAGAAAAAAAAATAACATACCGAAAAATTGTATCGAATTTTTTCGAATATTTTTCAGTAAATCTGAAACTCTCCCATACTTGTCTTGTGTTTCTCTCTGTTATTGTAACATAAGCCAAATAAAAAATTCACTCGATTTTAATACGAGGAAACACCATTTCCTTGTGTTGATGCCTATACCTTGGTAATGGAAGGAAACACTTTAAATTGTTAATTGCCAACACTGTAAATCTCAATTTGAACTTCCAAAGAGAGGTGCCAAATATAAGTTTCTCAATATAAGTTTCTCTACAAATATAGACACTTTGAAGTGCAAGTCACATCAATGATTATATAGTATCCTCAAGGAGATTTGGTTAGTATACTCATTTGCATATAGTTGGCTTAAACTGGTGGAGGCGAATCAAACCTAAAGCCTTGTGTACTCACACATCTTTAGAATTTATGTGCACCTTCATCATGATCATTTTCATCTTTTATTTCAAGTTTTGCGGTGGTTCCCCAACACATGTTCTAACAAACCTCATTTCAGTTAGCCTTAATGAGTCAAGATAAATATTAGTAATTTGTTATAAAAGCTCACTTGGACTAATATATAAGTACTTCAATATACTTATTTATTGTCATATTAATCCTTATAAGTACTTTAGAATAATTGATGAATATGTAATGATTAGTCACAATATACTTCAATGTATCAAAATTCTAAAATAGTCTCTGATTGTGCACTCTGTTGGTCAAAATAGTCCTTGACGTTAAAATATTCTTTCAATGTTCACAATAACTATTTTCATTTATGGACTAAAATGACAATAAGTAAGTACTTCTAAGGATTAATATGACAATAAATAAGTCTTGTGAGCATAGCTCAGTTGGTAGGACAATGCATTATTATATGCAGGGGCCGGGGTTCGAACCCCGGACACCCCACTTATTCACCTTATAAGGTGAATTCTAACCACTAGGCTACCTGACAAAAAAAAAATGACAATAAATAATGACTATTTTGATATCAGAGACTATTTTGACTAACGAAATACACAATTAAGGACTATTTTAAAATTTTGACACATTGAGGAACTATTTTGACTACTCATTACACATTCAGAGACCAAAGTAACTATTACCCTTTTAATATGTTTTTAAATCGGTTTAACCGATTTTAAAAGTGTCCAATTTCCGTGACATTAATGGTGAAAATGGGTTGGGTTGAGTTAGACTTTATATGATCTAAGTCTAGTCCGTCAAAACTTTAATATCTAAAAGCATCCACAATGGTAGTAAACAAATAAGGGTCTTTAAATGAGTCGCACATGTACATATCATTTACTTATAATTTTTAAATGAACACGTGTACATGTCATTTACTTATAATTTTTAAGTAAAATACCTATTAAGGACCCAATAAATCCAATGACACTAAACTAAAAAAAGTCCTTAAATAGATCCACTAATATGTACTTTAATATATATTTAAAAATAAATAAAAAGAAATTGAAAAGACAAAAAAATCGCATGAACTTGAGATGGTGAGACCAACTTTTATATACTTTATTTCCTATTTTAATCGTGGAACCCCGTTAGTTATTGAATAGAGAATCCTTATATAGTTGCTGGTAACTAATAGGTACCCACTTTTTCTTTCCTTCAACAGGTTCCTGTTAGCATGTAATTTCGACAGGCTCAATTAATACAGTCATTGAGAGTTGACTTCTGTTCTTTCAATAATTAAAGATGTTTTCTCCAACATGAAGATTTCAACATGGTCGAGGACTTAACATTTAGAAGAGTTCAAAAGCTTTGAAGTTTGACAAGAGGTAATTCAGAGAGAAGATTGGTTGAAGCCAAGCAGTTGTTGTCGAAGAGGAAAAATTTCAAATTCAAATGCAACAGTTTCTCATTGAGACGTGGGGGACATGCAGTTTTCCATCGAAGAAGTGCAGCTCATGGTTGTTTAGCGTTTTGCAATTATTTATAGAATTATAGCATTCGAAGTACCGGCGCCTAGAGAAAAAAGTCATACAAAATATATGTAAACTGATTTGTTGAACCACCTTTCCATTTAAATGCAATGCAATTTACATTTCTTTAAGTTTCTGCATTTGATCTTTTAAGCCTTTTTACTTGCATTTTTATTTACTTCTTTCCGTCGAAAGACATTTACTTTCATACAAAAAATCGTTGTATTCATAAAACAACCTATGAATATGATGAACACTGGTGTATTTTCTGCAAAAAAATTGCACAACATGTCCTAGAATTTCTGGTTTGACACTGCTTGTAATAATTAAAACTAGTCCTGTAGTTTACCAAAAACACCGGTAAACAGGTCCTTAATAAGTTGAGGTCGTTGTTAAATAAATGACTCCTCATTAGAGATGCTCTAAGTCTGATGTGTAGCCTCTCATAAACTTACTTTTTAGGTCCCAGTTTCACCTTTTCAAAGTCTTAAATATATTTATGAACTAATAGATTAATGATATTAAACTTCCTTTTCATATTTAATAGGTTAAATTACACCTGGGGTCCTTTAAGTTTGACGTTTGTAATAGATTGGTCCTTTAAGTTATTTTGGTTACACATAAGTCCTTTAAGTTTGAGATTTGTAACAGATTGATACTTTAAGTTATTTTTGTCACAAATAAGTCCTTTAAGTTTGTAAAACTTTTCAATTTAGTCCTTATGTTAACCAAAACGATGATGTTGTAGAAGGACCAATCTATTACAAATATCAAATTTAAAGGACTTATGTGTGACCAAAATAACTTAAAGGACCAATCTGTTACAAATGTCAAACTTAAAGGACTTACGTGTGACCAAAATAACTTAAAGGACCTATCTGTTACAAACGTCAAACTTAATGGTCCCCAGGTGTAATTTAACCTATTTAATATGATATTTTAAAGAATTTGACATGATATTTCAATTCTAGTTTATGATAATACATTTAAACATACACACACACACACACACACACACATATATATATATATATATATATATATATATATATTAATAAGCTTAAATTTAAAAAATCTAACTAATTTATAATTTAAACCAAAATACAAAATTTAATATAATAGTAATATATAAAAAATGTTATTCATATTTATTTCAATAGGTTGGTTTAGTTGGTCTACAAGGCTTTTCTTATGGCATGTGACGTGACATTTTTAACTAAATATGCTTCTAAAAAAGTCTTGGTATTCTCTATTTAAGAAAGAAGAAGTATGACATTACCGGAGTTTGACATAAGCTAGATCGTAGACGAATGTAAGTGAATCTTACATATTCTCATCCCTTATTGTTGGCGGTAGGGGTTTGAATAGTTGTTTGAATTGAATGGTTGTTTGAGTTAAAAGTTAAACGCCTTGAACTCAAACTCAAACAAAAGAAGACATAAACTAATTTAACAATTAAATTACTAATATTTTACTTTTAAAAAAATAAATTACTAACATCAGTGCTTTCCTTATAAAAAAAAACATCAGTGCTTGAAAAAAAAAAACTAATTCACATTTTAAACAAGTGCATTACTCTGAATAATAACATGAAAACAATCAAGTCTACACAAAATAGATAATAATATCATGAAACGCCTCTTGATAAAATAGAGATAAAATATTAAGAAAAAATATTAAATTCTTAAAAATCAATATATAGGGATCGACATTCGAAATTCTGATTTCTTATTTCTCTATATTTATAGTGTGTAAGTCTAACCTCTATACCATTTAACAAAAAAGTATGATATTTTACAAATTTAATATATCAACGGTTGATTTTTAAATGTGACCATGCATAAATTTAAAGTGAAAAAAATATTTATCTCGAAGTGATGAACATAATATAGTAATTAAATGATAGAATTAGAAAACATCTATTAATTTTACATTCCAAAAAAAAAAATATTAAATTGAAAATTGAGAGTGATTTTCATTAGACATTTTTATTTTAGAGATATGAAAATACAATTTTATAAATTCAAGTGACTAGGTTATTTACAGTTCCTTCTTTCAAAAAAAAAAAAGAAGTTATTTATAGTTCCTTTTGTAAAAAAAAAAGCTATTTTTTTATTAAAAAAAAGAAGCTATTAGTTCCTCTAATTTAATATCAAAAGGGAACTTCTACGGTACACCTTACAAGTATTCTTCCTCTATAAATTAATAAATTAACGATCATTTATAAAATAAAAAGTTATTTGTCAATATTTATATTTTAGAAAACATCATTCATAAGAAAAAAAACATCAATTCATTGTTTATAAGAATCATATTAAATTTTTAACATTTTCTCATAAAAAATAACCAATATTCTTTATTATGAGTAATAAAAATTCCAAAAAAAGTAAAATTTATTTCGTCGAAGCTTTTGGTAAATAAAATTTAATTATTATAATTATCAATGACAGAAAATAATTTTTTTTTTATAAAAAAAACAACTCAATTTAATTATTAAATTAACAATTTGATGTACCAATACACTCAAATATTTGAATATACCCTGCAATTTGCCATATCAAAATGATAACATTCCTTAGAACTTCATGGCGAAAAGATATTTACCACTACGTTTCATGTCGGTAAGATGATAAGAAACCATGAATGACTTTTGCTAGCTTTGAATGAGTCATGCAGCGTAGATTGACATTGACTCCAATATTTAAATTAAAAATTGAATATATTTTTCTTTTGTGTTAACTCTGTGAAATATATATATTTTTTTAGATGAGTTGATTGAATATATTCTTATACTCCTCTAAAATATGTCCGTGGGTTTAACTCAGTTGATATAGACAATTCAGTATAATATATGCAAGATACGGAGTTCAATCCCTGACCACCACAAAAAAATACTCCTCTAAAATCACTTTGTTACAAAAATTAAATTAAAATTAATTTTATTTTCTTTCTAAAGGGTTTTTATTTTATCAACAATCGGTTTTTTTTAAAAGAGCAGTCTCCATAAAATAAAAAATACTAAAATTAAATTCAATTTTTGTTTAAATTTAATTTAATTGGCTGTAATGTTTTATAGAGATTAAAAAAAATATATAATCCTTAGATTATGACAAATGATATAATAAATTATTCTCTAACATACGTATTATGACAAATAATATAACTTTGACAATTAATATTTTTATTATATATAATATAAACTGATAAAATTTTATATTTTAAAAATATTTATTGAGACAAAATCAAACATTTTAGATGTTAATATTTACATTTATATTATGTTAAAAAAACACATTTGTAATTAGGGTTAATTAAGTTTTTAGTCCCTATAAATATTCACAGTTTTGTTTTTAGTCTCTACAAAATAAAATCACACTTTTTAATCCCTATAAAATTTTCCATCAGCATTTTTAGTCCCTATAAATTTTTCCATCAGCACTTTTAGTCCCTGTCAAAAATTTCCATCAACAGTTTTGGTCTTTAAAATGTTTAAGGAAAATGTCACAGAGACTAAAAAATGTGATTTTATTTTGTAGGGACTAAAAACAAAACTGTGAATCTTTATAGGGTCTAAAAACTTAATTAACCCTCGTAATTATATATATTCTTGACAAAGAAAAAATATAATTAAAGTAAATATTACACATTATAAAACTGAGACGTATCTGGGAAGGGAGGAAATAGACTTTAAGACGTGTTAATACCATTCTTCTTGAATTAACATTATCAATGGGGTACAGAAACTAGACAGCTACTGCGAAGACTTGACGAATGTCTTTTTTATTTTTGTTAATAATACTTACCCGATTTTATTTTTTTGGAACAAACTTAACCGATATTTGCCCTTTAATAATTTTCACTACCACCATCATTCTCTCAGAGGAGAGCACTATGCTTTCTTCACTCTTGATTCTGTTTTCACTACTTTCTCTGATTTTTACTTTAAAATCCAAAGCCAACGACCAATTAGTTTTCCGCTACCATGCATGTAACGAAAATCTCGGAAACTTCACCCATGGTAGTGTCTACCAAACCAACCTTGACATCGTTTTAGAACAAATATATTCCAACAAAGAAATAGACTACGGTTTTTACGATTTATCATACGGCGAAGAACCTGATAAAGTAAATGCAATTGGACTTTGTAGAGGAGATATTGAACTAAAGGATTGCCGAGGTTGCCTGAAAGCTGGTTTACCCCAATAAGGCTGGTTTTTTTTTGAATTTCTTTTAGTTTTACCATATGAAAGCTGGTTTTTTTGTGGATTTCTTTTAGTTTTACCACCAGAAGCTAGGTTTTTTGGTGGTTTTTAGTTTTTCGCAGATTTAGTTTTACCCCATTGTAAATGTAATAAGAATTATATTAATGAAATGATATTTTATATCTATTATTTTTGTTTCTTTATTTTTGTTAATTTTTGCATTTATTTTATGATTGCGTATTGAATTAATAAATTCGAATAAAGTAAATTAATGAGTTAGAATAAATTCAGCGTGAATTCGAATAAAAATTGCGTATTGAATAAATTCGAATAAAGTTACGTATTAAAAAAATCAAAAAAAACTTAATTAAACTCAGTGTGAATTCGAATAAAGTTGCGTATTGAATAAATTCGAATAAAAGTTACATTACATTGCATAAACAACATGTATATCAACTATATATGTTATCACATCAAATTCCTTCATATAAGACGAGTCATCACATAAAGAATGAGGTGCATTCCGTGATACTCATCTTATATGAAGGAATTCGATATCATAACTTATATAGCTGATTCTCAATAATACATGTTCCTAAAAATGTCTTATCATTACATTACATTCGGGTTGCACCTTCAAATACAACAATTGTCTTACCTTTGAAATGGTAAATTCAAATTGGCTAAACATCAGGACTCAAACATTCACCCGAAATTTATTCAATACGCAATTTTTATTCGATACCTTCATCTAAACCAGCCTAACTGAAATTTAATATTTTGAATGGAACAATAGAATTGTCGGGTGAAAGTTTGGGAACTGGCGTTTAACAAGTTTGAATTTCCATTTCAGGGTAAGACAATTGTTGTAATTGGAAGGTGCATTCCCTACCTAATCACGATCTTATGGCGGAATTAGATTGTTGATAATATCTTCAGTTGATCTCAGCAACGTTACTCGCATATCGATCCACTGGAACATGGTGTGCTGCCAACACATGCTCCTCATGTTTTCGTCGTTCGTTAATTCCACCCAACTGAATGATATTCTCCCCTCGTCGAGCGTTGGACGTTTATACCAAACGTATTCCACCCTCCTTGTGTCCCCGGGGTTGACTCATTGGTTGAATTCATTTAGTTGATCCTTGAGACCTCTTAACGTTACACCAAGGCACTGAACCTTCAACCTTTGAGATTCTCCGTCGTTGAATTGTGCATGAACGTCGAACATATCGGACATTGCTTCAAATCTACACAATAAAAAATTAAAAACAATCAATGAAAAACTCATTCAAACATATCATCAAACACTTGGAGTGCAAATTATACATAAACCTTAAAACTCATAACTACAACATTAACATGCAAACATGTAAACAATTAAGCAATATAAGTCATTTACATGTAACATGTATCATTTCTTGCAAAAAAAATCAAATTTTAAACAAACCCTAAATCTAAAAAAATTCTCTAAAACTCAAAACTACAACATAAATAAACATGCAAACATCTAAACATTTAAGCAACACAAGTCATTTTCATGAAAACATTGTATGATTTCTTGCCAAAAAAACTAAAATTTAAACAAACCCTAAATCTAAAAATTTTCTAATTTAAGAGAAAAAATCTAACATATAAACATAAAAGGTTAATGGTGTTTGATTATGAAAACTTACTTGTTATTGGAGTGTTGTTTGATTTGAACTTGAAGGAATTTTGGATTTGAGAGAGATTTTTGAGATTTTTTGAGATTTTAGATGAGAAATGAGGAAATGAGGCGTTCTGCCTTCCTTAAAACAGCACGTAACGTGAGTTAACTATCGCGGCGTTAGTTAACTCATGCAGCGTTAATTAAGTCGCGCAACATTTAACTCTTGCGTTACATAATTAACACAAAGGTATTTTCGGCAAATCAGTTGGGCACGAGCAAAAAGTGCTGGAAGAAGAGCAGAAATCAAAGCAACAAGCCTGTGTCCGAACATACCTGAAGAGTTTCTGTGAAAAGCGAAACATGATAATGATAATAGTAATTTAAAGTTCAGTTGAAAGATGAAGTCTTGTCAATAATTATTATAGATAATATTTGAACTAAAATTCTGCATGATACTTAACATAATCACTTAATCTTATAGTTTAAACTTGTCAAAATATATTTATTTTACTATCCCTAACATAACTAATACTAGTATACCATGATTTCAAGATTAGGAAAGAGCAGGAAATTAAGAACGGTCATCGCTATCATTGTAGCAGTCGTTGTGGCTGGCATACTTCTTGTGGGCAATTCGACATAAACCTTCGCTTATAAATAGATACGGAAAGGGTAATTTATACTATTAAACTAAAAGTTGTTAATTGTATTATAACATTAACCAAAATATTTGTAAAATCACATGTCTAGGCCAAGACAGAGAGAAATATGAGGATGAAGATGAGGTTGAAGATGAAGCTGGTAATGATCTTAAAGTTGGAGATTTGTTGCAACTTGACTTTGCGACAATCAGATTAGCTACAAACAATTTCTCTGATGCAAATAAGCTAGGTCAAGGTGGATTTGGAACTGTTTATAAGGTTAAAATAAAACCGTTTTACCCTTTTTTTATTTTTTATTGAAACACAATACATATATCATGATACTCTTCTTAGAGCTACTTAAACTAAAAATTTATAACTAATTATAGGGCACGCTCTCCGATGGATATGATATTGCTATCAAAAGGTTGACTAAGAATTCTGAGCAAGGAGAAACAGAATTTAAGAACGAAGTGTTGCTGACAGGGAAGCTTCAACATAGAAATTTAGTTAAACTACTAGGGTTCTGTTTACAAAGAAGGGAAAGACTGCTTATATATGAGTTTGTCTACAATAAAAGTCTTGATTATATCATATTTGGTAAATTGCAATACTTTTTCCAACCTTACCTTTACTTACTAAGTTATAAAATATTACATCTTTATATTTTTGGCTTGGGCAATTATGTAGATCCAATGAAGCGTGCAGTTTTGAATTGGGAAAGACGCTTCAAAATCATAAAAGATATTGCTCGTGGCCTTCTTTATCTTCATGAAGACTCTCGATTACAAATTGTTCATTGTGATCTCAAAACAAGTAACATTCTACTAGATGAAGAGATGAACCCAAAAATTACAGATTTTGGCATTGCGAGATTGTTTGACGCCAATCAAACTCATGGCATGACAACAACCGTTGTTGGAACATAGTATGTATTAAGAAAATGTTTGAACAAATAAGATACTAATTGGTCCTATTTCCAAATATGAATTTTATAACAAAATGTGAAAAATGAAAATGAACAATCATGGAAGATCGAGTGGCATTTTATATTTAATGATTGAACCTAATTGTTTTGGTGTACAGTGAATATATGGCTCCAGAGTACATTAGACATGGACAATTCTCGGTCAAGTCAGATGTGTCAGTTTTGGCGTAATTATTTTAGAAATTGTCTGTGGCCAAAGAAATACTGAGATTCATGACGGGGAGAGTATAGAGGATCTATTAGGCATTGTAAGTTTTGCACCTTTAACTGTTAGCCAATCTAAATCATGGTTATAGAGATTTCCCAGTTAAAAATTTGATTGTAAATATTGTTATTATTTTGAATTGAGTAAATTCTTGCAGGCATGGAAAAATTGGAAAGCAGGGACAAGTTCAGATATTGTAGATCCAATCTTACACCAAGGATTTAGTAAGAATGAAAAAATGAGATGCATCCACGTTGGATTACTTTGTGTTCAAGAAGATATAGCTGTGAGACCAACAATGAGTTCTGTTTTACTAATGCGTAATAGCACCACTTTCCCACTTCCCGAACCTTCGAAACCTCCATTTTTAATGCAACCCAAAAGGGCATCATCTATACCATTATATGGGCAATATTCTGAATGGAAGTGGCATATGAGCAGGATCATTGAAATGAAACGATGATATAATATGTCCAGAGGAAACATGAACTTTGAGGTTGTTATTGGTCAAGTAAGTTTGTTATTTTACTATAGCATTTTATTTAACAAGCATGTTCCTCAAGAAAGTTTGAGGTTATGAGAACTTCCACTTGTAACAGTTATTTAGTGTCTTTAGAGAGTCGTATAGATTGTAGAAATGATTTCTAGTCAATTTACACGGTTTTTAGTTGATCATATCAAGAGTTAAGTTTATGTTTAGCGTGCTTCACAGGCCAGAAATGTACTTCAATTCACTCTAACCAGATAATTTGATGGTGTTTACACACTGTGGATGTTATACTGATGAGAAGTGAAGCTCAAGTGGAGAAAAGAAGCAAGACAAAGAAATAGAGAGACACCCAATCTTGGGGTGATTGTATCCATCGCACCATGACCGAAATCCTCAATAATTAGTGTGCTATTGTGAATATCATGCCACGATCATCATGGATGATGCAACGATCCAGTTTCCGGTTATGTAGTTCTACATAGATTCAATGACAGATCGCGACATGATTCATACTCACCGTGGCACAAATTTCGCTCCGTGAAACCTAGTCTATAAAATCAAAATGATCCTGCTCATATTTAGAGAGAGAAATGGCGGACACACATTCTTGGAGGCAAAAATTGATGATTCACACCACTAAAGCTCATATTTCATCTCTATTACATGTATAATTTCTTAAACTATTTTGATATGTTTATCTACTATATGAGTAATTTATTTTCCTTAGATTACCTCAGTAGATGAACTCCTTTTATGAACTCCTTTTAACTTGCTTGAACCATCTAATTAATCGTTGAGTACCATTTATGAAGTTATAAACCAAGTATTATTTAGTTACCTTTTGTGTTTATTGTCTTTCATATGTTGAAAAATGTATGAATTGATTTCAACAAACGCTGCATCTCTCACATCAGTATGACAATTTCTCTTTGGGGATGGTGAACTAGTCAGAAGACATCTCTAATTCTATGATGGTGGACACTCCTTATTTTGATCCATATTTGAGAGATGTGACACACCCGCTAGCTAGTGTAATGTATGTCGTCGTAATAAAAAAAAGTATCAAATCCACGGATACTTGTGAATCTTAAGGTTACCTTTTTCTCATAAATACGCAGTTAAAAATTATTTGAGTTTCAAAAGATTGATGATATATAATTGAAAATATGCAATTGATAAAAATGCCTCGGAATCATTGGAGTTTATCACTACAATAATCATTCCAAATCGTATTCCTTTCTTAAGCCTTGTGATTTCACTACCTAAGGATTATGTAATATCTATAGTATCTAATATTTTATCTCTAGCAATAAAAGAAATGCATCACCAACATAACTCTATATTCTTATGGTTTCTATGTCTGCTATGCTCATAAAGTCTGATTATCCATTTCATTCCAAAAGTTTATAAGCTATTTTCATGTTTCGAAACCTTTGGCTGACCTTATATTTTCAGCAACTACCTTCATAGTGATGCGTTCTAGTAAAAATAAAGAAAACAAGTAAATAAAAACAAGAAACTTTAACTGAAAAAGTGCAAGATTACAATAGTTCTATGGTAAAATGTGGTGTGAAATCAAGGATATGCTTGCCTTATTTATAGTCTAAGCCTTTTGATTTCGTGCACCATTAGAATTACAAGACATTAAGTATGAAATCAAAACAAATCCGTCCAAGTTCTACAAATGAAAATCAACAAAATAAATTACATAGGCTGTTATGATCATAGCCAAGCATTATGGCTGGCCGTAATAGCCACAATATTATTGCTTTGATCTTTTGGCTTTCTTACTTCTTGGTGATGGTTTTGGGACATTATGCTAGGAATTCTTAAGTGTTGGAGAGCAATTTTTCACTTCTTGGTCATTGAAATAGGTCTTCATTGCTCCATAACTTGACTTGGTCAACAAGCCTTCAATCCTTGAAGTGTTTCTCTTGAAATATCTATTCATTCGAAACAAAAAGGAAATGTAGTAAAATGAAAATAAGACTTAAATAAAAAACATTAAATTATTAAATAAAACACAACTAAAAATATAGTAAAATATTGAGTTATCAAATTCCCCCATCATTGAACTGTTGCTTCTCCTCAAGCAATTAGCTTAGGTAGAAAGAATTTTCAGACAAGATTACATCTAAGACAAGAGTAAGGGTCTAGTTGCATCTGTAGATCTCAGAAAAGTTTAACGAACGAGTGATCATTCATCATAAGTTCCAAATTAAAAACTTAGGCTCCTTTAGGTTTTACATGTCCTGAGGAATTTTGATCACTACCTTTAAGGCAATTTAATTCCTCTCAATTTTTTCAAAGGTTAATTCCTACCAAGAGTCTCGACTATAAAATTATTTTCATATCATCTCTTGTGAAAACTTGCTTAAAATTTAAAGCAATAATACATTTTTTTTAATAATTTTTTTTTTGATTTATGTCCAAAAGAAATTTAATTTTGGAAATACCAGTATAATTTTTTTAGCAACCCATTTTTTTTAGTATCATTTCGAGATGGGCAGAATAACAACTTATTAATTTAGAGGTTTAAGTTTAATAACTTAAGAATCCGCAAAATGATAACATTTTCTAAAATAAAAAAATAACAACAAAAATGATAACATACATTCAAAAACTCATGGTTGAAAAGATAGTATTAAATCCAAAAGTCCTAACTCAACTGGCAAAATGCCGAAATTGTTAGGCCGGATGCCATGACGGGGGTTCGAACCCTGGTATCTCCACTTGTGTGTATGAGTTTATAATGGCTTTGCCATTTCGTCTATCTACCAAAAAAAAAAAAAAAGATAGTATTAAGTTTCTGATAGGTTTCCGATAGGTAAGATGATAAGAAACCAATGGATGAATAACTTTTGCTAGCTTTGAATGGGGAGAGGATTCGGTGCCTTTGGCTTCGGTGTCTTTAGTTCATTTTAGATGAGAGAGAAGGTTGGATGAATGATTAAAATAAATTAATTAGATGAGAGAAAATTAATGGTTTAGAGAGAGATAGGAACAAAAGCCATCAAAGGCACCGAAGCCAAAGACACCGAATCCTCTCCCCTTTGAATGAGTCATGCAGCGTAGACGTGCAGTAACAAAAATTATATTAAATGCGCTTTGGCTCATCTCCATCAATTTGGCTCGGCTGCTGGTCACGCAAAATAGTGTTGCTCTTTCATGTCTTTGGTTTGGTTCGCGACTTCTTGGATTATTTGTAAGGAAAGAAATAACAGAGTTTTCCGTGGCAAAGAGAATTCAATTTTTCAGCTTTTAGAAAACATTAAACTTTTTTCCTTTTCGTGGTATAAGGCAAAGTTTATTGCTTTCCCATATCAGTTTCATGATTGGTGCCAAAACCCACTGTTATGTTTGGGTGGTGCTTAAGTGCTGTTTTTTTTTCTTCCTTTGAACTTTTGATGTAAACTTTGGTCTATTCTCATTAGCACCCTTGTGCCGAAGAGTTATCTGTTTTGGTGTTAATATATTTCATTTTGATTTCTTAAAAAAAAAACAAAAATTATATTAAAAACTAATTTCAGTTTTTCTATTTAAAACTTTTTATAAAAATTGGGAATTATATCAAAACGTGGTATTTTTTTTTGTGGACATTAAAACGTAGACTCTATAAATAAAAATGAGATAATCCCTAAAAAAAAGATAAAACTAAACAAAATTTATTTAAAAATTGAACTTCTTGGCCATGTTATAGCAATTAAAAAAGTATTTAATCTTCAAATTCAGAAAAATAGTAATAAATTATTGACAAAATTACTCTCATCGCTTTTTAACTTAATTTCAGATAATAATTCGTCATTTATCATTTTTCACGTCATTTTGATCAATTTGCATACGAATTTTTAAGATTCAAATATACGATTTTAGTTTAATATGAGTTCTTAGTGTCTAAATCTATGGTCTTTCATTCACATTTCTTATAAATTTTAGATTTATAACTATTCATACACAAACATAACAAAAAGACAAAATTGACGTGAATAAAAGATAAATGACGAAATCATCAACTGAAATTAAGATAAGGGACGATAAATATAATTTTGCCTAAGTTGTGTCCTGGAGGCTCTTTTGTGGAGGAAGGATATTCCTTTAAAGGTTGATGTGTTCACTTGGCGTCTGTTTAGATTTCGCTTGCCTACTAAATCTAATTTGTGTTGTAGAGGCGTTATCCCATCAGCGGCTCAGATGTGTGTAGCAGGTTGCGGTTTTCAGGAAACAGAGAACCATCCTTTTCTAGCTTATCCCTTGTTTGGTCAGATTTGGAAACTGGTCCGAAATTGGCTTTGTGTTTACTCCGCGGATTATTTTATATTGTTGATCATTTTTATCAGTTTGGTACAATTTCTGGGGGTGCTAAGTCCAGGCGCTCTCTCATGCATTTGTTTCGGGTTGCTTGTGTTTGGGTGATTTGGAAGGAAAGAAACGACATGATTTTTAGCGGTAAAGAGAACTATCCATTACAGCTCCTGGAAAAAGTAAAATTATTATCCTTTTGGTGGTTTAAAGCTCATACTGTATTTTTTCATTATAGCTTTCATAATTGGTGCCAAAACCCATTCACATGTGTGGGTTGTGGCTAATTATTAATTGTTGCTGTTGATATACTCTTGTAAATTTTGGCTTTCTTCTTTGATACACCTTATGTCGGGAGGATAGTCGTTTGGTTATATATATATCATTTTGATTTCTAAAAAAATAATATAATTTTGCCTAAGTTATTTTATAAGACACTCATTTAAGAGAAATTCACATGGAGCTCATTTGTTGCATGAATTACATAATTAAATGCATGACATTTAATCCACACATATTAATTTAATTGGTAAAGAGTTGTTTCATAGGGAGTGCGTTAATTTTTGTAAAAGTGGCGTTGATGTGTGATTCATAAGGTAATCCGTACGTTGTCATTTGCAAACAACCATAATCTTCTTTAGCAAAGCCGAATGTTCTAGAGCGTTGTAATTCGTCAGCGATAAAACCCAATGCGGTTCTAGATACATACCCCTCCAACTCAGAGAATAATTTATGTCTTTTGTATTTGTGTTCCATGACAGTTATGTTCCTCCCAAAACTTCCTTGTATCTCACCTAATTGGTTAGCCAACATTTTGTTAATTTCATCCCAACATAATGTCAAATCTCCTACACTACTTCTCAAATATCTTTTCAACTTTCCATGAGTCGATTTAACAATGTTGGTGGTTCTACACCCTAGATGCAAGACTTTATTTGTTCATGCCCTCACAAATTTCTTCTTAACGGTCAAAACTGTGGTTTCAACATATTCAACGAACTTTGGAAATGGTTTGCATACCTCTTTGAATTTCAACAATGCACTTGCATATGAATCCTCCGTAGGAGAGTCAACCACCTGTCTCCAAAACCCTCATGATTTTCTTAACAATATCACAATCATTCTCCTCATTCGCTTCCTTCACTTCTTTCTCAACAACTTTTGCATTGTAGGATTCACTTTGACTCTACAATCCGTGATGCACTTAGCTTTGACATTCTTCTCAATATGAAAATAACAAAGTATATGGTTTGTTTTAAGGAGAACTATGGCAATGACATTCATCAAAGCGTTGTCCTTGTCGGTGACAACCACCTTAGGCATGTTGAGTTTTGAGGTCAAAAGACCAACCGACATCTCAAGTGCCCATGTAAAGTTATCCTCTTTTTCAAAGGAAAGAAAGACAAAAGCAACGGAATACGTCATTTTGGTAGAGGTGACACCACAATCTCAAATAACGGCATTTAGTAGGTAATGGTTTTGTTAAGCATATTAATTGACTCCGGATGAGCAAAAAATATGTCTTCAAGAGTGGTTTCCTCACTATTTGCTTTTGTGAAATAGTTGTATTTATGCTTCTCCAACTTTGAAATCAAGTATTGCATCACCGTCTTGTCACCTCTTTGCCCCTTATGCAATCTAGTTCGTGCATTGTACACTTGCTTGATGATTGTCACACTTTCTTTGTTTTTTCCTTCAAATCTGTGAGAATATTCCTAGGCGCCGCCAAGCTCTTTGTCATGTCGATAACTCTTTTCTTCTCCGTTTTTAGTCGATCCGCAAGAAGGTGGCCGACTAACTTTGGCGCAAACTCATGGTTGTGAATTCCACAAAGCATTGCAATCCACCAATATTTTGTATCCTTATCAAAAAAAACCTTTCAACCTAAACGGACATTCACATTTCCTTGAGCCCGTTCCCTCAAGGTTCGGTTTCTTCCTCGTCTTAAGTGGCTTGTATTCACCACTCCTTTCACATTGCATCGTCAAAGATGGCCTTTTTAAACTAGATTTATTCATAGAAATAGTAAATCCGGCCTTTGCCGCTTGTCGACGAATCCAACCAAGTAAATCATCTCTCTCTCTCTCTCTCTCCATCTTTCATTTGTTATAAAAAATGCGCCGGTGTCTACTTCAATATCGCGAACTTTGCCAACACCGGTAGGTACCGATTTAGGTTTTTATTCAATGTAAGCAATGCGAGCTTGAAAGGGAATTTTGACTTTCAAATTCACATTTACGGTTGGTTTTACATCGCCAGAAGCTACGCAGAAAGCTTCAACTTTGTCTGGTTTCAACTCAATGCTATCATCCGCTACATTTTCAACCATATCACTCTATATCTATTGAATAACAAAATAACAAGGGAAAAAATAAATTACTTGTGCAACAAGCTAGGAAGAAAAAAAAAGTGGCAGAAAATTTCAAAAACAGGGCACTACTGATGCTTGTCTTAAGCCACGTCGAGGAATTACATCTGCGTGAGTTAAGTCACGCAGACTTGACAACTGCGTGAGTAACTCATGTTAGCCCTTGCGTGCCCTACCCAAAACTGACGAACCAAACTAAAAAACCAGCAAAAATGAATGAGAACCCGTGATACATTACCTGATATTTGATACTTGATGAGCGTAGAAACTAGTTTCCTAACGATTTGTAATGATTTGGAATGAAGGTTTGACGCAAAAATCGCACTTTTTGAGTTTTTGGAGGTGAAAGGAAAGAAAATGGTGTTGGGAGTTTGGAGTGATGGGTTTTGTGCAAATACAGTAACTCTGCGTGAGTTAACTCACGCAAGGTCATTTTAGTCATTTCAGTTAGGAGCGAGTGTTTTTAGTTGGGAGAAGAGCATAATTCATTAATTGGGGTTTGACGGGCCAACTCGTTTTTACAGCTCTATATTTTGGTCACATAACTTATTAATGTTACATTTTGGTCCCTTAATTTCACCATCTTCATCTAATCACAACACCACCACCATCAACAACAGCAATACATAATTTTGCTCTCGGACCCTCTTTTAAATCATGAAAAGTTTTTGAATCATTTCGATGATGAAGTTAGTTGTTGTGGTGGTGTTTTGATTAGATGAAGATGATGATGTTGCATTTAGATTTATTTTTTTCTTTTCGTTTTTATGAATGTTGATGAAGACGGTGTTAAAGATCATGAATAAATAAAAGGCTTCTTAAAAAAAAAAAAGGAGAAAAGTGAAGAAAATGAAAGAAATATTATGTGTCTGTAGTTCACTATTAGATTTAATGGTTTTGCATGATGAAAGGTCTATTTTTTTTTATTTCAAAATGATCGAAGGGTTAAAATTAAGTAAATTAACAAGATCTATGGTTGATCATCTACAATGTTGGTACACCTTAATCATTTTGGGTTAAAATTTACATAACGATACCAAATTGGCTGACCCAGATGAAAATAAAAGACCAAACCATAATGTTAATAAGTTATGAAATCAACATCAAAACGACAAATAAATTAAAGGATCAAATATCCAATTTAGCTTAAAATAAAACCGAACCAACCAGCTGCAACAGGTTGGACCATAAAGAACAAAAATAAACGGACCCACTGAACCGGATCGGTTCTTCGTTCTCACTTCTTCTCACCGCCGCAAACGTCCTTCACCTTCGCACCAACAGGTTTGTTACTCAATTGATCCTTCTGCTTCCCGATTGCAACAATGAATTTATTTATTCTCATTAATTAATTGTTTCTATATTCATTTGCAAGAATGGGATTACGTATTTTTATTCTTTTTTGGTATAAAGGGATTAAGTATTAATTCTTATTGTTAATCCTATTTAAAGTTGGAATGATTTTATAAATTGAATCTTCTGCTTCGGGATTGTATTGGTATTTAGAATTAGGTAAAATGCAAATTTAATTATTGGTTTTTCGTGTGAGATTGCAAGCATATAAATCATGTTAATCAGTTCCGTCGTTTGATGAATTGGTTGTTAATAATGTTTAATTCGAAAACTTCATTTTGATGATATATTTTTGTGTTATAACAGTGACTTTATGTTGGATTGTTGAATTGTAAGGGCCCGTTTGGATTGACTTGTTTTTGAGCTTGTGCAAATAAATAAGCTTTTCTGTATTATTCATAGGCTTGTCAAAGTAGTTTATGGAAAAACAGCTTATGAAGATAATTTTCGTTAGTGCAAACTTATAAATTAACTTAAAACCTTATTTATTTGCATAAGCTATTTCACATAAGCTCAAAAATAAGTCAATCCAAACGGACCCTAAGTAGTATTTAAAAAAAAATGGCGGCCTTCAAGCTGCAGCTCGTTTAGGCCGGGATTTCTGCCATATTTAGATAGGGCTGGGTAGCCAGTTTTGACAGCTCTACTCCATATCCCCTGATTTGGCCTATGTCCTGCGTGATATTAGGTTGAACATCGAAAGCAATATGGCAACGTTATGGTTGCAGATGCAGAGAGTCATAAGAAACGGGAGTGTTAATTTGATCTCCACCCGGCCGCATTTTTCATCTTACTGTTCTTCTAGATCCTACTCCAAATCAACACCCTATGTTGGTAATACTTCCTCCTCTTTCCCCTTTACTTAACACCTTTTCATCGCCTTTTTAATACTCGTCAATGGTTGGTTATGTTATGATTTGCAGTCAAGGTTGGAATACCGGAATTTCTAAATGGAATTGGAAAGGGAGTCGAATCTCATGTCGCTAAGCTCGATTCCGAAATTGGTGACTTCCAGAAGCTTCTGGTTACTCGAACCCTCAAACTCAAGAAACTTGGTATTCCTTGCAAACATGTAAGCCTTTTTCCTCTAGTCCATTTGTATGCCTTATTATTTTTTTATCGTGTCTATTTACATTATTACAATTTACAAGTGCACATGCTTATTGGTTCTTCACCCTGAATAGAGTGAGTTTTAACCTATATCACATGCACATTAAATAGAGTGAGTTTTGCATCTTTCAGATTGAGTATATTCATTTTTTCGTTTCTGTTTCTGTCTCCCTCTTTGTATTATAGACCGGTCAATGACTTAATCTTGGCCAAATTTTGCACTATTTGTGAACAGGGCAGTTTTTAGCCTCTGTATAAAATTTTGGGGTATTGGGAGTTAAAATATTTTTTGCATGTTAGCCAAAAAATAAAATAAAACTAGGCCATTCTAAATGGGATCACCTTTGGAGAAGAAGATGGAACTTATGGTGCTACTGCGAGAACATTTATAAAAGAATGTGTTAGACTTCTTATTAGAGAATAGTATAAGAGGATCGGTTAAAAATTAATTGTTAGACTTCTTATTAGAGAATTATATTGGAGAATGTGTTAGAAATTAATTGTTGTCAGTTATGAACATCTAGTCATGGGGAGTTATGTCTTTATTATGTCAGTTATGTTGTTTATTTTTAGGAATAAATAGAGAAGGGAAAGGAGAAAGTGATTATTAATGGGAGTTGTTGAGTGGTTATAGGAGGAATAGACCAAGACTCTCATATTTCTTGGATAGGAATTGCCTTGTAAAATAGACTATCTCTTTCCTTAATTTATGTGTGCATTCTGCATTCTCTATAATGGGTGTAATTTTATTTCTGTTGTAAACATATTCTTCAATCAATAAAAATCAATTTTTGCAATTAAATTGTATTTTGGTACCCGTTTCTAACAGAATGTGAGTATAAGTGTGCATGATAAAGCTGTTGGATAGGATTGTTAACTATTACTCCCTTCATCCCAAAATAACTGACCTAGTTGACTGGTTCACATATGCCAAAGCACAATTTTGACCTTTAATATCTTAAATTACCTATTCGCAAAAATTATGAAAGTTGGTATTTTGAAAATATTCAGAGACAAATTCAACATCTTATATGCTACTATTTGTCTTTATGTATTAGTAGAAAAATAATGGTCAAGGTATGTTGTGTGAATAGTGCACATAGTCTAATAAGGCCAGTCATTTTCGGACGGAGGGAGTATTAGTTTGTGTTGCACCTGTCCACCATTTTTTTTGTAAAAAGAAACTGTTTGTAGTTTAAGCCACGGTTAATTTGGTGTTCCCTTTCCCCCCTTAATTCAGCAGGCAGGGTTGTGTTATAACTAAGGAGTTACTGTAGTAAGTAATTATTATGATTGGCATTTTAACTTAAAACTGAAACTGGATGAATCTAATTTTTGTATATTTTATGACTGGCGTTTAACTTTAGAATGAGACTAGATGGATCTGATTTTTGTTAAATTTATCAAAATTTAAGGCTTGGATGTTAGGATTATTAAAGGCATGCATAGAGTCTTTAGGACTCCGTATGTTGCTTCCTTTGTCTTACAAAATAAGAAATTGTCATAGGAATTATAAAGTCATTCATGAGCTTTTTCTTGACAATTTTAGCTTTTAATAGAGTTGATCTATTATGTTTTTGAAATATATCTAGTACTTTTGAACCTGCTACTTTTAATAAAGTCATTCATGTTGCTTCCATATTTGATATGCCAGTATATAATTATATTACTAGCGTCTGCCGATAGGCATATGATCCCCATCAGTCACAATTGGGTCAGACATTGTTAGCTTGCCTTAAATACATTTTTTTTTAAAATACCATACTTAGGAGGATCTTAGATGCCAGATTATTTTATATCTTACATCTGTACATTTGTGCCTTGGATGCATGATTGCATGTGCATCATTAGCTAAATCCAAGGTCTATTGTTGACTCTAATATTAGAAGTAAAATGAAACCTGTATGGTAGTCACTTGTGATGCAACTATGGTTTTTCAATCTCAGGACTCATAGATCAGGAGTACAATGACATATCAACTTTTGGAGGATCGGGGTTTATGCAATGCTACATTGATTTTAAAGTAACTTTATTTTGATTGTGATTGGCCACATGACATACAATTAGCTAGTCCACTGGCAAACTTTTACAACTAGTTTCTGCTTTGCAGAGGAAGCTAATATTGAAACATGCACACAAGTACAGGCTTGGATTATGGAGGCCACGTGCTGAGCCGATCAAAGCATGATTAGTTTCTATGTAGTAAGTAGCCTTTCATTGTGAAATCATATTGGAAATGTTTAGCCATTGTAGAAGGACAGAGCTTGATTTTGTATGAAAGGAGGAAGTTTTTGGCTCTGAATACCTCCCATCCTTTTTGATCATGTTACTGTTTGTCATTTGCACCAGTCAAGTACACTGGGTTAATCTTAATTGTTGTTTGTGATTTCACATGTCTAATAATTTCACTGCATTTTTTGTCTTGTATCATTCTTGGCAAACGAGAATTAACTTTGGGATTAGGAGTTCGCAATAGTTCATTTATTTTGGTGTAGTTAAATCTAATGATGTGCTTCCTGCCTTTCATTCCCCTTGCTAATTATCCCATGATTGATCTGGTACACTCTTTGTTGTTCATGATTTAACTGATTGTCTACTTTGGAGAAGGTTGGTGATGATCCCTTGTTGTTTGGTCTTGTTTGTGACAAAGTAGCCTTTTTAGAGAGTATTGAAAGGGTTAAATTGCAGTCTTCCCCACTTTTCAGCTTTTTCGTATTTTGGAATAATTTAATTGTTTTATTATAAGAGAAACTATAAGGAAGATGATATATATGGATAGAAATATAATATATATGAATATATGATAACATTGTTTGATTCATGTAGTCAACTTTATTAAGTTGGATAAAGCTTGGTTGTTGTATTATAATTGTAAGATCAATAATATTTAGTTTTAATTTATATTCATCATTATTTGACTCCTATTTTCAGATTATTATTTTTTGATAAAATCTTTTTGCCGTGATAATTTGGATTCTGAAAGTGATGCTTACACTGAACCCGTAATCGGAAAGATATCTGGTATAGTATCTAGAATGGCAGATAGAACACTGAACGGCAAAAAGAATATTATAGAGAGTAGTAATATAGGGCAATCCGTGTTGAAGACTTGCAGTCAAGGTAGAAATACCTGAGTTTCTAAATAGAATTGGATATGGAGTTGAATCTCATGTTCCTAAATCTCGATTCTAAAATTGTGACTTCTAGAAGCTTGTTAGTCGAACCCTCAAACTCAAGAAAGCTTGGTATTCCTTGCAAACATGCAATCCTTTTTTCTCCTTGCCATATGCGCACAATTATTTGAGTATTACTTTTCCCACCCTATGGAATTCTCGCGCACCCTATTTTTTTCTTCAAAAATACCTCTAGTCTGGATTACATAATCCGAACTCACTTTGGAAAATAAGTTCTGGACACATTCGTGGATTTTGGCACTTAAACCAGCCTGATGGATGTTGATGCCAATGTGCAATGGATGAATTTAGATTGCATAATCCGGAAGTTTGTACACTTTCCGGATTATGTAATCCGAAATGTGTCAATCACCCCGTAGAAGGTCAACAAATGGGGTGAGAAATGTCGATTCTGGCCATAAACATTATTTTCACAACGAATAACAACATATTAAAGGAAGTTTAACATTAATAAATACCTCCTCGCCCTCAAACGTCTTCTTGGCCACGTGCACATGGTACCTCCATAGAAGGGTAGTGTCGTGTGTGCCACCGGGATAGTCATCAAGAGGCTCAAGGTCTGGCACCACGGGACGCTTCCCCCTATGCCTTCGCTGCGGCTCGCCATCCTCTCTATCCTCCTCCATTGCCTCAGGCTCCTCCTCCTCCTCCTCCTCCATTTGTTGTTGTTGCACGTCTATATCATCAAACTCTTGCTCATGCTCCGGCTGAGGCTCGACATCAGCACGACGTCCCCTGGCACCCTGACGCCGCGGAACAACACCATCCTCAACCATCCGTTGGAGACGCTCTCTCCTACGGGAAGCATGCCATGCCACCCTTACGCGCTAAGTAGAGGAGGAACCTTCTGTAACATGCACAAAACGAAATCAGCACAAATACAACACAAAACAGAAGATCAAAAATCATATTGGGTGTTTCCGGATTTTATTTTTCGGATTGCAACAATCATGTCCGGAATACGAAATCCGGATTGCTTCAGTGCAGAAGAAAAAAGAAAGGTACAATTAACTTGCATACATAGAGAAATCGAACTAACCTTCCATTTGATGTTTATCAAGGGTTGAAATGCGGTCCTTTTGAGCAAGAAAACACCAATTTTGGTTGGATTTTTGTAGTTAGGAATTTGGGATAAGAGGGAGAGAGAGAGAGTAAAAAAGTGAAACTGTAAAATGGGGGTGAACTTCATTTTATACGTCGACGTTGTCCAGATTACGTAATCCGGACAAGGTTTCGTATTTTTTCGAAATACGTTTTCTGAAGGGCTATTTTGTTAATTTTACAAGGCGCGTGAGAAGGCCACAGGGTGGGAAAAGTATACTCTAATTATTTTGTCATTGTGTTTATTTACATTAGGTTTAAGTGCAGTTTTACCGCCCTTATTTTGATTGAATTTGGATTTCCCCCCCTATTTCAAAATTAGGAATTTTACCCCCCTATTTTGAGTGATCCTGAATTTTGCCTCTCCTATTTTAAAACTCGGAAACACCCCCCCACAATCCCATTTTATCCACATAATTAATTATTTATATTAAATGTTTTTTTATTATTTATTTTTTTAAAGAAAAAATAAAACCAGAAAAATGCATAAAACTAGCATGATCTCTAAAAATAAAATAAAAAACTAGTATGAAAATGCATGAAAATAGCAAATATTTAGAGGTGCAAACTAGTTTTTTCATGTATTTTTAATTGAATTTTTTGCTTGTATTTTCATTGTTTTTCTATTGTTTTTGTTTTTTTTTCCTTTTCTTGTTTTCATTTTATTTTTTTACCGAATTAATTTTTTGTAATCGTTTCTTTATTTAGAGGTGCAAACTAGTTTTTTTCATGTATTTTTAATTGAATTTTTTGCTTGTATTTTCATTGTTTTTCTATTGTTTTTGTTTTTTTTTCCTTTTTTTGTTTTCTTTT
>Ga0228710_1001447_pt1 | contig 35635 bp, 22 predicted proteins | sample MedpolnodulmetaG_FD_177995 | JGI IMG/M metagenome (GOLD analysis project Ga0228710, IMG submission 177995) | Root nodule microbial communities from Medicago polymorpha collected in Santa Monica, California, United States - pink nodules | ecosystem: Host-associated > Plants > Roots > Nodule...
AAGGTTATAAAAAAAAAAAAAATTCAAAAAAAAAAAAAAAAAAAAAACAGATAAGGGATCCTATCACTTCTAAAAACTTCTTCGTGTCTTTCTTCAAATGGAAGAAATGTAGATAATCTTAAATAAAGTGGATCTTAATCAATATTAAACCATATCATCTTAGATGCTTATGATTCAATGCTCTATGTCTTAAGTTAATTTTTTTTCTTTCTTGAAAACTTACTCATTTACTTAGGGCATTGGTTAAGAGGAAAAAACTAGAAATATTGTATCAAAAAATGATGAAAAATGATGAATTAAAATTTTTAAAACTTAAAATATTGTCGAACACGTGTTATGGTTACACATTTAATGAGATATGACCCGAACACGTGGTTATAATCTGTTTTGTTGGGTTGAGTTAGACACAATTCAAATTTTAAGACTAATTTATACAATTAAACATTGTTGCTAGCATTCCTCATTAAACATATAGGTAGGCCATTGCAAACACGTTAACCATTATCAAGTCTAACAGACAATTATTATCAAGTACACAAATTTAGTTTTGATGTAATAACTAATAGAAAACATATACAAATAGAAATTTTAGAATGAAAATTGATCTTATTTGCAGTGATATCAACATTAATATGATCAATCTAATAATTCAAAATATTGTTTTACTATATAACGACGTCACCAAAGTTTAAAGAATGTGCCACCATTGATCAGTTCGCACAACATAAACATGATTAAAGACATGAAGGTCTTATGCAATTGGACAAAAGATTTCAAATCAAGGCAACACAAAGTAAGATTACTCGGTTGATTTATGAAAGAGTCTAGGTTATTAAGGAAAGGTGTAATCAACATTGCATAATGTAATAAATTACAAAGAATATAGATTTACAACAAAATCAGAGTGGTGCAGCAGAAATCAGAGTGGTGCATCAGAAGCATGGTGAACCCATAACCCATAGGTCTTTGGATTGAAACAGCCTCTAATAAAATCAATGTTCTTTAGGTTAGAATAATAAAAGTTTCATTTTATACCTTAACACCATTTTTGTTATCTAAATTGGCCCCCTCCATTAGTTTTTTAATGATTAATATTTTTTATATGATTTAAACCATTTGATTGTAGATCCATTGTAATTAACAGTGAACCATCAACACCTGATCTTTTTTTCCACTTTACTTCATCTCCCCTCTTCTTCTTCACGATCTTCATCTTCTTCATAATCTACATCATATTATTTAGAACCAAAAAAGCATCAAATTCTAAAACTTAGAAAAAAAAACTCGAGCAATAAAAAACTTAAATTCCATAAACCTCAAATCATAAATCCAAGAAACTTAAAATCTAAAAACCATCACCACCGAAACTTCATAAATCCCAAAATCCACCCCAAAAGCTTCCATATCTGTCACCACAACCCCCTATGAGTTCTTCGCATTATTCCGCACCATGTTCCTAATACATTGAAACCAATACATCACAGTCGCTTCAAATCAGGGTTTGCAGTTTCATCATCTTCAACGAAACCAAACCCACCCATCATTAAAACAAAGACTCACCTTAAAGCTTCAATCTATAAACAACTCAATAGTTTTAATTTCCTTAAAGCTTTTCCCTTTACCACTTTCTTCACTCAAAGTCACAATTTTGTCATCTGGGTCACAAAGATTTTTTATTTTTTTTTGAAAAAAGAAGAATTTAAAATGTTTGATTTTGAACCAATTCTAAAAGACACAGTGTTTTTTGTGTTTCTTCAACTATTGTTTCTATCTTCCATTTCCTGAAAATTGGCTTGGAGATTGACATATATAGAATTGATCATACATGCAGGTTTTGGTCTATGTAGTTTAACTATTAATCACAATGGGTTGTTTTGTGATGGATACATGATTTAATTTGTAGCTCTGGTAATAAATTGGGGGTGGTGATGATGTGTGGTAGGAGATGATAATAATTTAGGGATATATGAGTTTTTGAAAGAAGAAGAAGAGATGAGGATTCCAATTTTAAAAAATGAATTTGAGTTTTTTATTTTTTATTTTATGGGTTTGAAGATAGATGAAGGTGTATGAAGATACGATGAAGATGGAGAAAAGAGGATGGAAGAAGATAAAGAAATGTAAACAAAAAATTAGGTTTTGGTTGTTTACACTAAGATATAATAGAATCCACCTGATCAAATGATCCTTATTTTGTCAAAAAGATATAATGGTTCAAATTTAAAAAATAAATAAGGTCTATGGTGGACCATCTACAATTTTGGTTCACCTTATACATTTTTGACAAACCAAAATGAAACTTTTAATAATTAGGGGACCAAAATGAAACTCAAAAGTTATTTAGAGGACCAAATATGTAATTTTTTTTAGAGGAACAAAAAATACATAATTTTTGTACTATTTTTTTTTTTAAAACTTATATTTATTGTTCAACTCACTTCTAAAAAGATTATTGAACATAACTATTTCACCTTAAACTCACTTTTGACATAAAATAAATTAACAAAATCAACTTTCATCATTGTAGAACCAAACACGAACTCATGAACTTCAAATGCATGCCGAACAAAGAGCATGATTACGTAAAAGACACCTGCTTTAGGGAAATAAGGAAAGTGATATTCACACTGAATTCAACGGTAACAGTACTAACAATATATATATGGAAAATATTGCAACTAAATTGAGCCATCATTAAAATAGATGTTCATGTTATATTTATGTTCAAAATGTAAGTGTTCCCATACCTTGATATGTTATCTGCATCTATTTATGATAGAATGTACTCTCTGCAAGTCGTTCCTCTACTTCGTTTTGCAAAAAGAAGAAATTTGAGCAAGTGCAATTAATAAGAATATAGTGATAAGTTGAGAACTTGAGCATTGCAAAGCTTTTTTTTTTTTGACGCAACATTATAAAGTCTAATAACAATTACTTACATGTTTTGCCTTAAAAAAAATAAAAAATTACTCTCATGTTAAATTGCAAATTCAAAAAAATAGTTTTGATATAATAAAGGTTAAATTACTCTATAGGTCCTTTAAGTTTGAGGTTTGTAACAGATTGATCCTTTAAGTTATTTTGGTCACACATAAGTCCTTTAAGTTTGAGGTTTGTAACAGATTGGTCCTTTAAGTTATTTTGGTCACAAATAAGTCCTTTAAGTTCGTAAACGTTTTCGATTTAGTCCTTCGATTTACCAAACAATGACGTGGTAGAAGGGTTAAATCGAAAACGTTTACGAACTTAAAGGACTTATTTGTGACCAAAATAACTTAAAGGACCAATCTATTACAAACCTCAAACTTAAATGATTTATGTGTGACTAAAATAACTAAAATGATCAATCTATTACAAATCTAAAACTTAAAGGACCCATGAAGTAATTTAGCCTATAATAAATAATAGAAAAAAGAATACAACATTAATATGAGGTGCGTTTGTTTTGACTTTAAAAAAATTTATTTTGTTTTAAAAAAAAATCTAGAGATTTTTCAGAAGGAAAATGCTGACAAGCACAACAATATCCATCGTTAAGATTACACGAACAAGTATATATTGCCATTCCATATTTTTTTAAATTTTGATTTGCACAAAATGATAAAAACACCTTATTCCATGCTGTTTCTCCAAATCAATTTTTGTATTGTGTCTTACCTCACCATTAACTAAGGAACGATGGATTATGATGTTATTTGTATGGTATCATTGTTTTGTTAATAAATACTAAATACAAAAGTATTTAATATATACTAAATACAAAAGTATTGATAAATTAGAAAGAAATCCAATAATAAAGTAAATTGTATGTTGTTATACAAGTCGTGTGGCTTTCGTGTGTTAAGTTGCTCGTGACATATAACAACGCTATTTTAAGGAAAGTTGAAATGAATTTCTGTTTGTTTACTATCATAAAAGTTATTTTCTTAAGATCTGATGCTCTTAAAGTTGAGATAAAAAGAATAACTTTTTATTTGGAGAATAAAAATGATTCTTTTTTTATCAAAGTAGAATTTTTAAAAATCTAAACCAAATACTAAAAAAATAAAAAAAGTGATTTTTAATTAAAAAATAAAAAATTCAAAACAAACGAGCCCATAATCTCTTTTTTTAAAAAAAGAGCCCATAATCCACCGATAACCCAATGTTTTTTTTTTTTTTTATGGAAAATGCTAACATGTGCTAGGGCATATGTTAGTATACCAAAGATAAAAATTAAGTATTAAAAATTGTGCCAATTTATTTTTAAAATTAAATTATTTTTTCAATAAATTCTTACTATTTGTGAAAATATTTTTTTGATAAGCCAATAGATATGTGTTTTATTGATAATTGTACCTGCTGGTGATGTAATTGTATTATCTGTTACCAATTCTAAAATTGAAAAGATGGTCTAATAATCTCGTATGTGACTTTTTACAAAGATAAATGAAAAGATGTGCTAGACTTATCTGATGAAAATGGAGGTGACACTAATAATGCATCTCTTGTGACTGGTTATGCAACATCGGTAATAACAACATTGTAACCCCCAACAATTGAGATTATTTCCTTTTCAATGTGTGCAACATCTTGAGCGACAAGAATAGTAGCCACATTATTATCAACATTATCACTAGTAATAGCAACATTTTTATTAATATTATCACCAATAACAACAACATTATTCATGACATCAATAACAACAATATTATCAGCAGGTGTTTAAAAAGCTTTCGATGAACCAATACCAAAATGATTTTCTTTTTGATGCCCTACCTTGGTTATTTGCTTTTGTATTTTTTCTGGTTTCTTGTCTTTATCTCCTATGTCGGCCTTGGCTTGTTTATGAGGGTGCAACCAACGACAGTTAGCGACACCATGTCCAACATTCTTGAAATGGGTGCAGAAGTCTGGTAGCCACTCATAAGTCACCTCCACTTTAAAGGAAAACATTCCCTTTCCACCATAATCTCATGAAAGATGTGACGGGACAAACCCATACAACCTAGCTATCTTATATTATGGCCAGAAACACGGTTCTTTGTAGAGCTGACAATAAGCAAAGTTGCACTAGCAAATTCACACGGCTTTCTTTCCATCCAATACTCGTGGGGCAAATCTAATAACATTATCCAAACTTATGTGTGTGTGTGTGTTTGAAATTTTGTCAAAGCATTGAAATCCTTCATCCATTCAAAGAGACAAAGGACACCCGATTTCATGTTGATTATACCCATTTCCCAAACTGAACACAAATCTTCGTACAAAGAAAATTAGAACTCATAATAACCCCTACCAAGTGATAACATCCTTCATTTTCCGACGGATTCCCATTGTTTCGTGAGTTTTCCCATGATATCCCTAGTGGTGTAGGGTTTATCACCCTTATTTAAGACAAGCTTAGAATACAAATTGCACTTGCAAGCCTCGATTCCTTTGACATAATCAACATGTCTTATTTTGATGCAAAGCACATCCCATCTAATAGTAGGCAGTGTGAGAGGACTAGCACTAGAAATCACATTAGATGAAGCCAATGCCTTCACAAATGAAAGTGGTTGTTGCGACGTTTTGGACGAAACAAAAGTGGTATCCACCATAGAGGGCCAAAGGCATGCAAACACCATGCTCGGCCACATACAACCTTAACCAAACAACGACATGCGGTGGTGCAACCCAAGAAGGGTGATACCGAAGGCTTTTGTTAACGACCCTAGAAGAAATCAAAACAAACACTGAATTCAACACGTCAATTGATATCACTTTAAGATATGTTGTCCAACACTTCAGCCTTGGAAGATTACTTCAATTAAGATTTGTCAAAGCTGTTTCAATTGATATTCAACACCTAACAGGAAGCATGAGCCGCCAACTATGAAGTCCCTGAGATTGAATTTCGATTATTGAAGCACAACAATTGTGAATCGCCAATCAATACGGTGGTTTCATGCTTTCCTAACATATACCACAAGGGCACATGTTATCAAGACTTTTTTTTTTTTAATAATGTTACAGGGAAGGAAAATGTACTAGTGATCCATATGTTTGTTAGAACAACGTCTTCAAAGTTTAAAGAATGTGCCAACCTCGAATTGAACTCTTGGTTTGATTAGTCAACACATTTTGCACAAGATCAAAGTTTTCTTAACTGATATTATTGAGCTCTACATTTTTCCATAAAAGGCATGAAGATCGTATATACGCAGTTGAACAAAAGATTCAAAATCAAGGCAACAAAAAGACTACCACATTGAATCATGAATGAGTTTATTTAAGTTATTAAGGAAGAATGTAAATCATATGGTAAATCAAAATTGCATAACTTAATACGTTACATAACATATAGAATAAATTACAACAAGATCAGAGTGGCGCAGCGGAAGCGTGGTGGGCCCATAACCCACAGGTCCCTGGATCGAAACCAGGCTCTGATAAAATCAACGTTTTTATTAAAAAAAAAAAAACATAGCAAAATACTGGACAAGTCTGTACCTATAACAAGGTTGAAAAACAAGTTCTTTTAATGCATTTTTGGTTAACTTTTGGGAGAGCTAAAAGTGATTATATATGCATAAAATTGTTCTTGGTATGTATGGGGTTTCTCAATTGGAATTAATTTTGTGAATTAATTCTACTTTGAAGCTAGAACTGCAGCTTTTTCATTAAAACATTTTTTTTATTAAAAGTGATTTTACAAAATCAATTCAATCAAAATCAATTTATGTCGTAGAACCATACACACACTTGGAATGTATTTAATTAACAAAGTAGAAGACATGGTACCTGGGAAAGTAATCTTCCCACTAGACTCAATAATGCTAACAATTTTTTTGCACATTTCTCTCCAAGATTTGCAAACAGAAGCACATGCTACAACATGTTTTTCAAACAGTCTATATACTCTCACTTTCTTCTAATCGTTTAAAACCATCGTGAAGAAGCTCGAACAGAAGACTAGCCCAATGGTTGCGATGTATTACAAATGGCTGCTCGTTGGACTCGTGGACCGAATTACTTGACTTGCCATTGTCATTCACCTCAAAAATCCTACTTGATATAAACTTTCAAACCCATATCTACCTCATGAACAAGATTGTGGAAAGACATTCGACATTACACTACTATACTTCATCCGATTAGAAGAAAGGTAAATCCTTTGCTGTCGGAAGAGCTATAAGGATAATGTTTCACTAATCCATTCTTAGGAGTGTGCAAAGCTGCAAATCAACATAACTTGTAATTTTGAAGTTCAACATCAACTCATAACTTTCAAGAAAGAAAAAGAAAGGAACATTGTTTTGTCCAAGAACAAAGCTAGGATAGCACGCTCACAGGCTTCATGCTGATGGTGATCATGTACGATGGAGGTAGAGCTCCAATAATTTTCCTAGAACAATAAAACGTTTTTTATTTGTCTATTCATATGCCCCAAAGGTGGTGATAAAAAATACTAATCAATCTCTAATTGATAAAATATAGCAAATAACAAATAACGTATAAGCTAGGTGATTGTTGATGAGTTAATAGAGGATAGACTAGCTGACATCATATAAGGTAACAAGTTATTTTACTCAACTAAGCTAGCTAATTAAAATTGACAAATGATAATAAACAAATTATTTTAAAGTGTAAGGAAAAAAAACCTCATAATAAGACTTACATCACTGACATTAAATTTGTTAAAGTGGCAAGAGATTTGAACACCTTTAAAAAGTCGTTGATCTCTAGTTCAGAAGTATGGAGAAAATTCGATTATTTACACGTGATCTCTAACGGAGAATAGTCACTACTCAATGACACTTGAAATTCACAAGTTCATGTGGGATCAATAATTCTTGTGGGATCGATATTTTATTAAGTCAATAAAATGCACACTTGACATTTATCTTGATTTGCTTCAATCCCACTTTCTTTAAGGTGAAACCCCATGAACTTCCTCATTCGGACTCCAAAGGTGCATTTATCTAGATTAAGTTGCATGTTCCAGGTATGTTGAGTCTCCTCTTCTAACTTCACGATCATGTTATCCCTTTATACATAGAGCATGTCCCCTATTTGCATCTTGAAAATCTTATTCATCACTTTTTTGTAAGTCATGCTTGCGTTCTTGAGTCTAAATAGTATGACGTTATAACAATATTTGGTTTTACTTGTCTTGAAAGCAATTTTCCCCGCGGCTCTCATGATGTATGTGTATTTGATTGTAGAAGGATTATACATCCAATGAAGAGAATAACTTGTAACCAGATCGATTTTTTACTAGTTTGTCGATATTAGGCAAAAGTTACACATTCTTCGGGCATGCCTTGTTCAAGTTAGTGTAGTTGACGCACATCCCCACTTGCTGTTTGACTTCCAGAAGAGTAATGTTGGAGAGTCACGTCATGTACTTCACTTCTAAATAAATTTGGCTTCAAGGAAACCTTTGTGGATTTTCTCTTCTTCGATGACTTCTTTTATAGATGTTAAGTGACATAAATAGCCGAGGGGTAGATGAAAAATTGGTAGCAAGAAAGGATGGGGTCGATACCAATCATTTTCACGGGAGACCATGAAATAGGTCCAGGTTCCTTCTTTGGCATGTAGTCAATTATGGTCTCATTGGTCGAGGCTTTTGGATCCTACCCTCATTGCTTGGAGCTGGTCATTCCCAAGAGTTACGTGGATGAAGTCATGATTTGGCAATGGCCTCTCAATTTTCTTTTTGGCTTTGGATTTGATCGGCTACAGTTCACCCTCGTCATCGTCAAAGATTTCTTCGTCCAACCTTGCGTCCAACTCATTTGTGCATAAGCCCATGGAAAGTCGTGAAGCTTAAATTGCTCATATTAACTCAGGTTTTGGGAACATACAATCTCTTACGGCTTGGATGCATTTTGAAATGATGGTCATGGAGGTGTCAAATATAAGAAATTTTAGCTTTAAGAGAATTGTCGACAAGATCACACACATAATTTTTAGGGTTATTTATCCAAATATGAAGTTTAACACTTATTTGTTGTTAACTATTAAGAAGAAAATTTTGACTGTCCGACTACCTTCCCATTCCTCGAAGGCGATCATCAAGTCGATATGTCTCCCATGTGCGTGTGGCCAACACGTCGAAGCCTTATGAGTTTGTCATGTGGTAGGAGACTCTATGAAGGTAGCTGCTAGGTTTTGAATAATTTAGAGTACATGATATCACATACACTACCTAGTCAAGCAAAGCTTTTCTTACTTCAAAGTTCAAATCCAGCTACATGGATCTTGGTGATGTCAAGAAAGTGGTAGTCCATCATTCCTCATGGTAATTCTTCGACGTAGAATGTATGGGGAGGTCTTCTTAGGCACTCATAATGGTAGCAGGTGGTAGCGGCGTTCGCCCTCCATTGATCATCAAAGCTGTAGTGAATAGTTCCCAATGGTTGTGGGATTTCAAGACGACACTGATCCCTTTAAAAATTGGTGATCTTTGTTTCACGTCTTCTTTATCTGAAGTATTTATTTGTAGGTTATGTTATGTTTATGCTTTTTTTAGGGGTGGCAGTGATTTGAACGTCGGACCTTGCATAAATTATGCATTTATCCCTGTCAACTGAGCTAAACTCACGAGACCTTGCTTATGTTCTTGATAATTTGGTACGCAAGCATGGTTTGCCTTGCGTTCTTTATAATTTTTTTTTCGAATTTTAGCAATACAATGTGCATATGGATTGAAAGTCTAGATTCATGATTAATCAAAATCAATTGCATGATTGAAGTAATTGTTCAAATGTTTTATTTAAGGTCAAATTTTATGGTTTGTTTTGTCAAAATGCAATTTCACTTATTCTTTGAAAACATGTTTGATTAAGCTAGAATCACTTTAGATCTAACCGGTGAGATGTGTGCACATCTACATTTTACATATATTAAGAGACACCAATTTCATTTAATTATGTTGATTTTGATTGAATCTTGTTTATTAATGTGTATGAATTAAAGGTGGAAATTGGAGATGATGTTCCTTTACGCTAGTTTTTATTATTTTTGTATGTTCAATTTGATATTATATAACCTATGCCTTTTTGTTTAATCTATTTGTGCTACAAAACAATAGAATAGATTTGAGATTATTTTATAGAAGAAATGACAATAACCACTTAAACGCTCACACATAAGTGGAGGATATGTGATTTGAAGTCTGGTCATAACGTCATGTCAAACAATTTTCATATTTTTACCTATTGAACTATGATTTGTAGACATAGATTTTAATTTTTTATTTGCAATAGTTTTGATTTATGCATCCAATGATTTACCTATTCTTTATTTTTGTTTTATTGATATATTCTTTATAGTTCTTCAGATGATTTTTGATTTTTGAAGTGTCAATAGTCAAGACGCCATTAGTCATAGTAATATCTCTACTCTCCAATTCTGATTTTAAAATAATGAATATCACACATGTCTATTACTATTTTATGTAATAGATTTGGTTGTAGAGAAAGTTTATTTAGATATAACCAAAATATATTTACACATGTTGCAGTAGGCCCAATTATAGGAGGCAAATAGATTTCCTGCAAACGTCAAAATTTCGCATTCACACAATATCATGTCAAGGGCTATTAGGTTGAGATTGGACGAGTCTAATTTTAAGATTATTGATTGTTTTTCAAATTAAAATCTCAACCTAAAAATATCTTGACCATAATTGCATGAATGCGGGATTTTGAGGATCAAAGGAGATCTAGGTTCCATGTAGTGGGCCAATGGCAGATATTCTATAAGAAGAAAAAAAATAGATAAAGCTGAATAAAAGTTAACAAGATATACACACATGGTATGATAATGTTAAGAAACATATGGAAGGACATTAAAATATATATGGGAGAACATCTTGTCCAATCCATCAGGACTGTATAACGCACTCCAATTTGGTCCCTGCTTTTGTTTGTCCATCTTCAAAGTTTTCTTCTTTTACAATTACACCCTCCTTATTCTTCCCCCACAAGACACTATAGAGTCCAAGCACTAGCAAAACTGTGCCACCAATACTGTCATTAATGAAAAAAGATAATGGTTAATTAATCACTTAACCTTTTTATCATATCATATACTATTACATGATAGTTAAATACTTAAATTATGTATTTTAAATGTTTGTAAACCTTTTTTTTATATTTTAGGTATACATTAACTTTTACCAAGTAATTTTTTGTTTTGTTTTCATAAATTGGAATTTCAATAATAAAAATCTTGACCTAATCATAGTGAAAAAGTTCTATCCACTTTTTAAGAAGGGTTGTAGAGAATTCACACAATCATATTTAAGAAAGTCGGAAACAACACCAAGTGATTTTACGCAAATATTTAATTAGTTTCACTTAAAAACAAATTGTTGTGAAGAATATGTTCAAATAATGATTGAAACAATCTAGATATAGTTTATTTTGGACCAAATTCGAGATTTTCAATCTCTCTTTTTCTTGGAACCAGATTATTAAGACGACAAAGAGTATACGCATTTGTTTTATTGAGTCAGTATACACTAACTAACTTCAAAAAATATACCACCTTCGGTCCCATTTAGAAGAAATAGTTAGGTCAATAAAATATGATTTATCTGATCCAGAATTTGAACTAAATACATCAACTTTTGTTGACCTAAATGTCTCTTATAAATCGTATTAGAAGGAAATATTTGTATGCATCATTGTTTGAAGGAAGAAAAACGATGAAATAAGGACCTTCCCCAGAAGAGTGTTTCTTTCCACCAAATTGCTGAGAAAATTGCTGTGAGTACAAGAGCTAGAGGGGTGAACATGGCAGTGAACACTGGACCTTTCGTCTCTACAGTGCATACTTGCAGCCAATAACATATGGCCGTTACAATTACACCCTGCATATAACAACAAGAAACTGATGATAATGCAATGAAGAATAATTTTATGTCCAATTAAAGAAAATTTATAAGACCTTATTTTAGTGGACATTTTTTTGGGTGGATTTAGAAAAGTTTTAATAAATTTCTTTTTTACCATTTATACATATGAAGGTTTGTGATTAATCTTATTTAGAGATTTTATTGACACACAAGATGAATTCTCTTTCAACAAAATTTTAATGGACATTTAATAACATATTTTTTAATTGGTATGTGGATAATTTACCCACAACTTTTAAAGGCCATACAGAATGTACCTTATATAATATATGATGCTAATGTATCAAAGTGAAAGCTATCAATTCCCATTATAAAAAAAAAGTAGCAATTCCCCTCGAAAGAAAGAGTTTAAGTTAGAGAAAAAATGTATTCATGTTAAAATAATTTGATTAGTTGGTGAGTATAAAATGAATACATTCAGTTGCGGTGCCAGGATTATTACAAAGTCTGGGCAAATTTTTTTTGTTTACATAAGAAATTGCAAGCAAATAATCAAAACATCTAAAGAAATGCCCAATTTATAGGGGTTTATATAAAAAATTCAAAAGAATTTACATAAGAAATTGCAAAAATTTGGGCCGGAGAGCACGAGCGCGTGCCCGGGGTCGCTGGGCGGTGAAACCGCCACTGAATACATTCATACCTAAACTAGAACTATTTTGGCCTCCGTAAGTTCAACTCAATTGATAGAGATATTGTATTATATATGGAGGATCGTGATTCGAACCATGAATGTCCATTTATTCATCTTAAAAGATAAATTTCTAGCCACTAAACAACTTGATAAAAAAATGAACTATTTGTAAACGGCATTACATGATTGAAAAGCCAAAATCATATTCCATTTGATAGTGAATTTGACAAAATTACGATGAACACATAATTTTAATAAAATCTACATAAATTTCAACAAAGTCATGGCGTCACTGTAATTTTTTCAACATCACCGTGATTCCACACTTGCCCGAAATAGAAACCAATAGAGTATAGACAACTAGTTAGCACAAAACATAATATTATATCTTATAAACTATAATAATCTAATAATGTGTTTATTTACTGTCCCGGATATCTCTTCCAGAAGTTAGAGAGTAATCATTCGAATTAAGAGATTAATTTAAGCGGTCGACTTCTTTCAATAAGTTTCATCTTCTTACCTACTCCCTCTGGTCACATTTATAAACAAAACACAACTTCTTAGGTTCATTGAATTACTAATGTATTTGGTCTATAAATGTGACCAGATATATTGATTACTCCATAAATCTAAAAAGTTAGTTTTTGCTTATAAATGTGATCAGAGGGAGTAAATAGATTAGTTTGTGAGCTAAGAGACACCGAAAGAGTTTTAAAAAAGATGTCCAAAATTTGATAAAAAAAAAACTAACATAATCACTATATTTACCAATATTTTCCTATAAAATAAGGGGTTGTTACCAAGCTACATGGCTACTGTGCCACACATGTTGGTATAATCATTCCATATTTGTAAAGATATATATAATATAATCCTAAAGACCTTGGTTGTATATTTACCATGATTGTAACGTTTGTGCTATAACAATAATTGGATGATCATGCATATAGTGGTCCATTAAGATCTTATATGTCAATGGTGTTCTCATATGATGTGAAAGGGGAACATTATGACCATAAGAAGGTTAAAATCAGTTGGTTAAGACAATGACAATTGACCATCCCGTAGAAGAAAAATGCAACCATATTAGGTCTTATAAGATATCCACTAAGGTCCATTCAAAATGACATATCACTAGCCAATTTGGGTGCAGAAATGAAAAATATCACGAGCATAAAGTAGTTCAATATTTCTTATGACCTAAATGACATATCATCAATCCGTTAAATGAAGTATACAAATATAATAAATGAAGTGTATAAAATTTGTCAATCTAATCGGTGGTACATACTACTCCCTTCGTTTTAAAATGAATATTGTTTATGGTTTTTCCCACACATGCAATAATATTGTCTAACAACATAACACTTTTAATAAAATAGCATTGTTAACTTAATGATGATTAATCCCTCAAAAAACTTAATGATGATTAAATTAAAGAGAGTGATACTTTAAAGTTTAAATTGATGATTCTTTCTATCATCACTGCCTATAAATGTATAATTCCCAATTGAGCAACCTATATGATGTAGAAGAAGGTTACAATTTTTTTTAGTAATAGTTATTGAGTATGACTTGTTTTCTAACTTATATTATTTTCTTCAAAACTTCTTTGCCTTCTGAATCTTTAGCTAGGGAACATTTATGGAGAAAGGGAGATACAATGCACAATGGCCAAGCTGAAAATCCCTCAATTTTTTTCTTTTAAGAATGATATATTCTCCCTTTTTTTATAATTTTTTCATTAAATAATTTAAATTTTTATTGCTTTTATGCATACTTTTGTTTTTTGCATAATCAAATCAACTAAAACTAATTAAAGTTGATTGATAATTTGGATTCAAAATCATCCAAGTCACAACTCAACAAAAAATGTGGGACTGAGTTTTGTCTGCAGAATTAAAGTCGGGAGGATGTGGTTGCATTGTAGTCATTCGCTTCTAGACCATCAGATCAAGATTGAACGACTTGTATTTTAAGCTTAAAATTTAGATTTCTAAACAATTTAATTCTGAATATGAAATCTAGACCGTTCAATCTTGATCAAACGGTCCGGATATGTCGGCTGTCTGCAGTCAAATTGCACTCAATCCATATCCAAAAGTGTTACCATCCTAAAATCTATTGATTCTCTTGTACTCTACTAATAAAACATGATTGATATCTTGTCCAATATTGTCTTTTTTTAAAGGAATCTTGTCCAATATTGTTATCCATGATATTATTATTAATTTAGTAATATTTTTTAATTTTGCCACGGATGAAAATATTAGATAATGAACGTACACAGTAAGCCACAGAAAGAAGATGAAAATCCCATCCTAGTTTCCATGCAGAAGGATTCCTCTCCATTGCAATAGCCAAAATACCTGATTGTATGAAGCTAAAGAAGCATTGTATAATAGTGAGCCTGAATTTTGCTGGATATTGCTTTACAATAAATCCCTGAAACAAAAGTATATCAGTTAAAAATAATATACTAGGAAAAATGCTTATGATAAAAAAAAAATTAAACAGTTAAATTAAATATGACTAAGATTAAGCGGTTCTCCGGAAAAAGGTCTTGTAATCATGAGTTTGGCCAATAAGTAAATAAAGTGTAACCTAGGTTTGTTTAAAATAGGATTTGAACTCGAATTGAACGATTCAACCACTTGTCAAAATTATGTCACTATGATATATTAGTTCTTAAAATTTCTCCTGATATATCTATGCGATGTGCATATAAATTAGGTTTAATTGCACTTTTGGCCCCCTATCTTTTCAAAAGTTGCGCTTTTGGCCTCCTAACTAATTAAAATACAAAACAGCTCCCTATGTATTGGATCTTTGGCAGTTTTGGCCTCCAAGGCCACTTTTGACTTAGTCTTCGCTGACGTGACACCCCCTAACTAATTACACGTGGCACCTCACTTAAGGGATGTGGGTGCCACGTCAGCGAAGACTAAGTCAAAAGTGGCCTTGAGGGCCAAAATTGCCAAAGATCTAATACATAGGGGGCTGTTTTGTATTTTAATTAGTTAGGGGGCCAAAATCGCAACTTTTGAAAAGATAAGGGGCCAAAAGTGCAATTAAGCCTATAAATTAAACATTAATAAATCGAATAAATCATTAATTTAGTCTTTAAATTATCACCCCTTCTTCAATTTAGTCCATATATTTTATAAATATAATATGTAGTTTTTAAAGTTTATGAAATCTATCAATTGGAGTTTTGCATGTTAGATATTAAATTAACATATTTTTGTATATGTTAGATATTAAATTAACATATTTTTGTATATTTAAGTACAAAGTTGTTGAAGTATTTCATATACTTTAAAGAGGGACTAAATTTATTGTATAATATATACAAGGGTCGGGGTTCGAACACTAGATACACCATTTTTTCACATTTAAAATGTGTAAGCACCGGTCACTAGACTACTTGACAAAAAAATAATTTAGGAAGTAAATTAATAATTTATTAAAAATGAATGATATTATCTATTGCATGCTTAATATGAAAGACGTGACAGCAAGATAAGCTACCTGCAAAATAAGCCATAAGGACCAACCAGTATTTGCTGAGAGCATCATAAGAGAGCCTTTGATGTTATCTCCTTTAGAGTGAATCTTTGTGAATGAGTGAGAATTATGATTTTGATTTTCATGATGCCACCTTATGAAATCAATTGAAGGTCCTTTGACTAAAGCAAATACTATAGCCCCTGAAAGGGATAAGATAGAGCCCAAAATCTTTGCCATTCCATGCATGTATTTTATTGAAATGCTTTCAACCCTGAAATTTTATTAAAATCAAATTTAGATTAATATTATTAATTTATAGTTCATGGTTATTTCTAGTTTAATTTACCCAATTAAAACAGCCATGATGAAAGTAATGGAAGGGATTGTGTTTGTGCTTGCAGCAGCAAATGTTGCAGAGGTATAGTTTATTGCAACATAGTAAAGGTTTGAGCTTGCTGTTAACCTGTATTTATATAGAACAAAAAAACATTAGTTTGAATATTATTGTATCACTATGACAGAAAATGTTTATCTACCACTATGTAATATTGAACTTAAAAAAAAAATTGTACAAAAAAAATGTCCGAGGGAATTTGAATTCCATCCCTTAAAGTTATAGAGTTATAAACTCTTACCACCTAATATTGAACTACTTAAAAAAGTAGACGACAATATCAAATTTTATCCCATTAAGTCGAGTCGTTTATGTTTAGTTATTAATTAGTAGAGTTGGAGACATTTAATTTCTTCTTTTTTCTAATGTTTAATTTTATGTCGCTAATTCAACTTTGTAACCGAATTTAGAGTTTTCAACGGGTAGTTTTTTCGTAATCATGTTATTGATGCGGAATATCGACAAATTTTGTCCATGATTAATCTCTGCCGAAAAAACTTGGCTGACCCCCTTTATTTGGATCCTCCTCCCAACGACATTTTTCAATCCACATGGTTGGAATTTGAAACCTCACTTGAGGAATCCGAGTCAAGTTCCACTTGTACTAATGTAATGTTAGTAAGGAAGGGGAAGTTTAATATCAAGAAAATTAACGAAAAATTTCATTTTTTTGAATAGTAAATTTAGACTTTTTGAAATAAGGGGTCAAGAAAGAGACATCCATACCCAACAAGGGAAACTAGAAACAATTTGCACAACAAGTTGCATGACAAAGGAGTAGCATGCTTACTGCAAAATTTCAAAATTAAGGTAAAAATAAATTTGTTAAGCACACTTTTATCAATAATAATCTAGTAAAAAGAGAAGGGTATAAATATGAAGTAACAATTGTATAACCTGTCAAAATAAGCAAATGGAGATAAAGCAAGTGATGCAAAGATTTGGCGATAAACAACAAAAACATAAGGACTCATTCCTTTGGAAATTGCTGCTTTTGAAAGAAGTGCCATTCCTGCATATACAAATTGAATAAAAAGCATTGCAATATAAGGTTTATGTTTTTCCAAGATTGTCATACACCCTAGCAAACTACTCTTCATTTTGGGTGCTACCTCTTTACCAACATGAAATGTGGCTATAAAATGAGGGTAACTTAGGTGCTATATATAGAACTTATGAACTTAATTAATATATTTTTTTTATAAGCTTTATGCTTTATGTTACTAGCTTTGTGCTTTATATATAACTTGATATGAAAGTGGCATGAATTTGGTCCATCAAGTGGAAAAGTTAAATCACTAGGCACTAGTATCATTTGGTATAGTGGTGGGTAATATGGCGCATGCTAGATATTGTACTTTTGTATAACAAAGGTAGCAACATTATTACAATACAAGAGGACAATAAGTGTGATGTTATGTTACTAAAAATTGTAAAATTTAGAGGAAACTTTTGCAAGCACTAAAACATTTAGTTCAAAGAAGCAATCATTCAGTTTATAATTGTTGTAACTTTGTAAGTCTTACTCTAATCTATGTAAATCTTGTGTTGGAGTAAGTTTTTCATAAAAATATTTTGCCATTTTAAAAAAAGGGAAGTAGTTCCTCAAAGTAACCGTAACATCAAGTGAAAATATTAATACCCAACTTCGGTGATATTATTATATTTTGGTTGTTAAATTAGTCAAAGAAAAAATAAGAGGTAATGGAAGTTAGCAAACTTCTTTCTTAATCGTCTTCTCTTAAGGGCAGATGGTGCTTCCCTTGTGTTGATCATCTGCATGATTAGCAGAGTATGGATCTTCTCATGGACATAGGTGGGCCAAGGCCAACCCAAACCTAAAAAATAAAGAAGATATTTTTAATTGGTATATATACACATATATGTTTTAATATAAAGTTATATTTTATATCCATTTTGTGGCGACAACATTTCAAGAATGTATATGTTATGAGAATTTTTCTCCTTCCAAAAACATTGATAGATGTTATAGAAAAGATGATGAACGCATTCTGGTGGGATCATAGTAGTACCTCGAATCATAGTGTTTACATTTAACTTGTTCTTATAGCAACAATTTTATCGTTATTGGCGAGAATTATTTTCGTTGTTTGTATTTTGTTGTTATAGGTTGCTGAACAATGTCTTCTCCAGTGATAATAGTAGTTTATAATAATGGTTATAAACACTTTTTATTTTTAAATAACAACCAACATAATCTACATATATAATATTATTTTAAATTTTGAATGATAAAAGGCTTAAAAAAATAGATATATAACATTCATGGATCTTAATATTCCAAGTATGGTAATTCATAAAATTAAACATAAAAATAATCCATATGCGTAGCTTAGAAAAACAACAAAAAAGTATAGGTTTATATAAAATAAATTTAGATTTCGAATGTCAACATAGCTGGAAATTATAGTTATCTACATGAGCAAATTTAATAGCATCCGCCCTCTTCATCTTCAGGTTGATCTTCCTCGCCGATGTGGTGAATTTGATAATGATGCAGTACCATTTCTTCTTAGGCCCGAACCACGGAATCCCATAAATATGATTCGAAATGGATCTCGTTTTATCCTTGATCATAGATTTCTCTATGAAAAATATGAATCGGGGTTCGAAGAAGGGGAAGGAGTCCTCGACCCGCTAGAGGAGGATTTATTCAATCACATAGTTTGGGCTCCTAGAATGTGGCGTCCTTGGGAATTTCTATTTGATGATTGTATCGTAAGGTCCAATGAATTCGGTCTTGTATTAAAAAAAAATTGAAGACCAATCATTAACATGACTGTTTATAAAATCAGTTAAACAACAAAAGTAGTACCATTGGACTTGCAATAACAGGGCATTCAGTGATATTTAAAAAAAGATGGAGTAGAATACTACAAGTTCTTAGCACTATAAGATCATTTACTTATTTCTTTAAAACTGATGACAAATTATCTTACGTTATTCTTAGCATATTTTTTAGTCAATTTTAGTAGGAGCTTTGAGAGAGGAGTTTCTTTCTCCTCACTCCAAGTTTCTCTGGGGTATGTTTTATTTCTTTTGTAATTTGTCTTTAGTTATCATGAGTAATTAAATCTTTTTAGGCTAGGGTTCTAAGATGAACCTCTATTTTATTTGTTGGATAATTATTTAATTTATAGTCATTATTCAGTTATTTTATGTTCTCTTTTTAGTTTTATTCTAGTGCGTAAGATTTATCTCCTCTGGAGCGCAACCCTGATTTAGGCACTTAGGTAGTAGTGACATGACCTAATATTGATATTTATATCTTGATATTTTTATATGTCTAACCAGGAAGTAATTAATTAGTAACTAGCAAAAGAAACCGAAAGCGAGTGGACCCTAATAGTAAGTACTTAGGAGGTGACATAACTAATATTGAGTAAATGTGCTGAAATCAGGATGTAACTAGTTAGTAATTAAAGAAACAAATGACTTCACGACTTTGTTAAAAAAAAAGACTTCACGACTTAAATCAAGCATCTCCATTCTCCTCGCACCTTGGTAAGGTAGATGCGGATAGGGCTGCTCGTTTGTAGAACTATCGAGAGGGGGAGTGTGCTATGTACTTCTAAGATTCATATATGAGAGAACCTTCAAGAACACTGGCCAGCATACCTTAACCTTCAAGAACACTGGCTAGCATACCTTAGGAAATCTAGGAATTCTATCCTAAGTTTATGTTTCAATTACCCCTAAGCGAGTAAGACCCCACACTAATAATCCTTAAGAAGGTGGCACATCCTATAGGATTGATAATCCTATATCGTAACACATGTATAACCTTAGTGTGTTCGGCAGGTGCAACTCGATAGGCGGAGGGATAGACCTAAATCGATTGAGATAGTAAAACCCTGCACGCAAGGATCACCGTGCGACTGGCAGATGCAACTTGACAAACTGATTAGGTTATCATGTCTCGACGAACTCATTACATAGATAGTCTACTTAAAATAATTGAACGCGACTTGATTGTTAATTAATTCCATCAAATGAATAAAGGGGATTCAAAGAATTCTAACAGCCGCTAACATTCTGCAATTAAAATAGGCAACTTGCTCTCTTGCAACAGATAAAAATTGCAAATCTCTAAACCCTTATCTTATTTATTTTATTTTGTTCCCAAATAAGTTACGCAAGTTGTTTAGAAGAAACAACGATCCCTGTGAAGACGATTAACTTACAACTTTATTACATGGTACGATTTTATGCACTTACCAATTTCACTAAAATCATCATCAGACGCGCATGATTAATTAGAGGAAACATTAAAGCTTCATGCCTGATATCAACACCCTGATGTAGAAATTCATCAGTGGGTCAATTATTAAGTCTGAAGCCTAAAATTGGCACCTGATGTAGCAATCCATAATTGGGTAAATTATTTATGTATGATGGTTGACATTGACACCGTGGTAAAACAATATATTAGTAAGTTAATTATTAATTATCTAAGACATTACAATGTACAAAGGAAATATCTTCAAACTTCTAGGTGGACGATTCAACATCAAATAGGTCTATCTCATATCGTCCTTGATGGAATTACCTTAGGAGTAAAATATGAGGCCCAATTTCACTTTCACAGTCTAGAGATTAATCTAATGGATGGACTCCTTCACAGCTAAAAAAGGTGACGGGGGCATCCTAACACTTTAGGAGTAACATATGAAGTTCAACTCCACTTTTCAAAATATATCACAAAGTGACGATAAAGGCAATATGATTGACCATTAAGCGAAAATCTCACCCAAACCCAACTCGCACGATTCAAACATTTGGATTTGGAAAATGATAGAATAGAATATTTTGTAATTAGTCATAATTAGTTTCCTATAATTATGTTGTATCATAATTAGATAGTTGACAAAACATCACACATTGATGTATATTCTATTCAGATGAATGAGAAAACCTGAGCATTCCATTACACATTTGATGTTTTTTTGTTTTTGATACGTGTTTTCACATGTTCTAAGCCATCTCTACTGTTTCCGTGTTTTCACTGTTCCACCTGCAGCCATGTCTGATTCAGACCATTCAGAACACAGTGACGCCGATACCCGCAAATCCACCGCTGCTACTGGTGATTCCAACCAGTCCAAGACCACCAAGCACCGAGGTTCCAAAACGGAGTTTCATCCCGCTCTTGCCGTCTCCAATATTAGGAACCATATTCCTATTATTCTTGAGCAAGAGTTCTGCATCCATGCTCGCTCGCATCAGGTTCTATCCGAGCTTTTCCGCATCCATGCTCGCTCGCATTGAGTTCTGCATCATATCGTTCCATCCACCGGAAAAGAGCCACCAACCGTTACCGACGCCAAACATAAACAATGGTCCACTCTTGATGCCACCGTTCTTCAACGGATTTATTCCACTATTTCTACTTATTTGCCGACCACTATTCTGGAACCTAACTCTACTGCAATGGAAGCATGGAATCGCTTGGAAGGTATTTTTTAGGACAACCAAAATGCTCGAGCCGTCACTCTTGAGCAAGAGTTTTCTAACACTCGCATGGAGGACTTTCCCAATGTCTCTGCTTACTGTCAGCGTCTTAAGATGCTTTCTGATCAATTGAGAAATGTTGGCTCCCCTATCACCAACCACCGTCTGGTCCTTCAACTGATCTCCGGTCTCCCAGAAGCTAACCGCAATGTTGCTACTTTGATTCGCTAGAGCAACCCTCTTCTGGCATTCTATCAGGCTCGTTCCACGCTCACTTTGGAAGAAGCTGGTATGGCTAAAATGGAAAGCACATGATCTCAAGCTGCTATGCACACCACTCAGCCGAGACCTACTGAAGACACCTCTCAGCGTGGCAACCGCCGCCCCAACAACCGTTCTCGCTCCCATGGCAACCAAGGCCGCGACGGGGGGACGTGGTAACCGCAGTGCACCTCAGACTGGAGCTCCCAATGTCGCCTCACCTTGGTCCACTCCTCCTTGGCATCAACAACAACAATACTCAGCCTGGAAACCATGGGGTTGGACTCCACCACCATGGGCTATGCCACCGTTCCCGTATCCCACCTCTCAATGGACACGCCCTGCCGTTCCTCCTAAGCAGCCGGGCATTCTAGGCAGCGTCCTCAGGTATATGCAGCTTCTACCTCATCTCAGACACCGATAGACATTGAGACAACAATGCACACAATGTCACTACACACTCCTAACAATCAGTGGTACATGGATACTGGCGCAATATCTCACACAGCCGCATCACAAGGTAATCTCTCGTCTTATTTTCCAGTAAGTAATTCAAATCAGAAAGTTATTGTTGGCAGTGGTCATGGAACTACAATTCACGGCACCGGACACACACAAATAACCACATCTCACCATCCCCTTAAACTTAACAATGTCCTGCATGCCGCAAAAATTATTAAAAATTGAATTTCTGTTAGACGACTCACCATTGATAACAATGTTTTTGTTTCCTTTGACCCTTTTGGTTTTACTGTCTCTGATTTTCAGACGGGGATCACCCTTCTCAGATGTGATAGTCGTGGAGATATTTATCCAGTTACCAGTCCTCCCAATTTTGCCGGTCTCACATCCAGTCTTTGGCATAGTCGTCTTGGTCATCCTGGCGTGTCTATTTTAAATTCCCTTCGCATGAATAAGTTCATATGTTGTGAACCTTTTAATTCTTCTGTTTGTGACTCTTGTGTTTTAGGCAAACATGTTAAATTGCCATTTTTTGATTCTCAATCTACGACTTTGATGCCGTTTGATATTTTACATAGTGATTTATAGACGTCCCCAATTTTAAGTTCTGATGGTCATAAATATTATGTATTATTCTTAGATGATTTTACAAACTTCTTGTGGACTTTCCCTATTAGCAGAAAATCTCATGTAATTGAAACGTTCAAGTCACTTACTCAACTCATTCACACACAATTTTTGCAAAAAGTCAAATATTTTCAATGTGACAATGGCGGTGAATATAATAATGAGCTATTTCAACAATATTGCACTGATCATGGACTTGTTTTTCGTTTCTCTTGCACTCACACATCCTTACAAAAATGGGAAAGCAGAACACAAAATAAGAACCATTAAAAATATGATACACACTATGCTAGCTCATTCTTCTGTTCCCCCTCGTTTTGGCATCATGCTCTCCACATGGCAACTTATTTGTCAAATATTATTCCCTGCAAAACACTTCAAAATCAGTCACTAACACAACTCTTGTATCATCGTGATCCCACCTACACACATCTTTGAGTCTTTGGTTGTCTTTGTTATCCATTATTCCCGTCATCTACTATCTGTAAGTTACAACCCTGCTCTACTCTGTGTGTCTTCTTGGGTTATCCGTCAAATCATAGAGGTTACAAGTGTTTTTATTTGTCTAATAGAAAAAAATAATTTCGAGTCATGTTATCTTTGATGAAACTCAATTTCCCTTCACCAAGATACACTCCCCTTCACCTCACTCTTATCAATTCCTAGATGATGACCTTCCCCCCTACCTTATACATCAGTGGCAAAATCAAGTTTCACCACCTGTTGAACATAACCAACCAACACCCACAATTGACCAGCCACTCCCCTCAATAAACCAGAAATCATCATCTTCTACCTCTTCAATCAACACACCCATTACAATAAACTCTCCATCACCACCACCAATTCAACCGCATCCACCTCCACCTACACGAACCATCACCACCCGAAGCATGAAAGGCATTGTCAAACCCCGCACGATATTTAACTTATCCATCTCTCATTCTGACCACACCATCTCCCCCATACCTAAAAACCCCAAACTAGCCTTATCAGACCCGAATTGGAAATCCGCCATGCAATCTGAATTTGATGCTCTTATTCGAAATAAGACGTGGGATTTAGTTCCTCGTCCTTGTGATGTTAACCTTATTCGATGTATGCGGATTTTTAGGCATAAGAAAATTTTTGATGGCTCCTTTGAGCGTTATAAGGCTCGTCTTGTAGATGATGGCAGGTCACAGGTTGCAGGTGTGGATTGTGATGAGACTTTTATCCCATTGGTGAAACCCGCTACCATTCGAACAGTGCTCACCATTGCTCTCTCCAGATTCTGGCCCATTCATCAACTGGATGTCCAGAATGCCTTTTTACATGGTGATCTTCATGAGACTGTTTACATGCATCAACCATTGGGTTTCCGTGACCTCCATCATCCAGATTATGTTTGTCACTTGAAGAAGTCATTGTATGGTCTCAAGCAAGCGCCTAGGGCATGGTACCAATGTTTTGCTGACTATGTTGCTACCATTGGCTTTCGCCATAGCACATCAGATCACTCCCTCTTCATATATCGACAAAGTTTAGACATGGCCTACATTTTGTTGTATGTAGACGACATCATTCTCATCACCTCCACTCAGGTCCTCCGCAAATCAATTATGTCACTCTTAGCATCTGAATTTGCAATGAAGGATTTAGGGCCTTTGAGCTACTTTCTGGGTATTGCAGTATCTCGTCGTCTTGATGGCATATTTCTCAGTCAAAGCACTTATGCTTCAGAGATCATTGAACGTGTTGGCATGGCGTCTTGTAAACCATCAGCCACTCTTGTTGACACCAAGCAGAAACTCAGCACCACTTATGGCACTTCTTATGAGGATCCTTCCTTGTATCGGAGTCTTGCAGAAGCCTTACAGTATCTCACCTTCACTTGACCTGACATATCATATGATGTTCAACAAGTTTGTTTTCACATGCATGCCCCTCGCACGGAACACATGCTTGCTCTTAAGCGTATTTTGCGCTATGTTCAGAGCACCTTACATTTTGGACTACATTTATCCCCATCTCCCAGTACAAAGCTAATCTCCTACACTGACGCTGATTGGGGTGGATGTCTTGACACCAGACATTCTACATCTGGTTACTGTGTTTTTCTAGGTGACAACCTTATTTCTTGGTCTTCCAAAAGGTAGCCGACTCTCTCCCGTTCTAGTGCTGAAGCCGAATATAGGGGTGTTGCCAATGTTGTCTCTAAATCATGTTGGATTCGCAATCTTCTCCTGGAACTCCATTTTCCTATTCCTCAGGCCACTTTGGTGTATTGTGACAATGTTATTGCCATTTATCTATTTGGTAATCCTGTGCAGCATCAGCGCACTAAGCATATTGAGATGGACATTCATTTTGTTCGGGAAAAGGTAGCTCGTGGTCAGGCTCGCGTCCTCCATGTTCCCTCACGACATCAAATCATATACATCTTCACCAAAGGACTTCCTCGCATTCTCTATGATGATTTTCGGACCAGTGTAAGCGTCCGTGAACCTTCCGGGGGAATGATAGAATAGAATATTTTGTTGTAATTAGTCATAATTAGTTTCCTATAATTATGTTGTATCATAATTAGATAGTTGACAAAACATTACACATTGATGTATATATTCTATTCAGATGAATGAGAAAACCTGAACATTCCATTATCTTACAGAAAATTCAAGTGTTGAAAGAATAAGGTAAAGAAAGGAGTATTTTTAAGTGAAAATTGAAGGCATGAAAAACACTTAAAAGAGTTAATGAAAGCATGATAACGGTTCAAAGAAGAGAAACAAAAAGCTATTAATAAGCAAGATCGAAACATCAAAGTTAGTGATGGTCATATGCACAATAAATGCATTACTAGAAACCTTCCGAAATCGTGATTTTGCCATTATTTCCTCTAGCATTTTTTGCGACTGAGTCTAGACCTTTGTATTTATAAGCATGCATAACCCTAATTTCCGTAACAGTTGTTGCACGACGCACACAAGCTTTTGTTTTTTGGTCTTAGACAGTAGTTGTGCATTTCAAAATGCTTTGATATGGCGTTATGTGTGGCTCGTTGTACGCGCTGCGCTTTGGCCAATAGCTAATGCTATGCATTCCTTCATTCCTTGTCCCATTTTGCCTCACCGAAACGTCCATAGTGACTATACAAAAAAATAATCATTTTAATGTTCTTGTAAATGTATAGCACGATTAGGAAGTTGTATGGTTAGGTGATTTCAACTTGCTTCAAGGTTTTTCTTCATTTTGCTCTTGTTTGCTAATTCAATGATTCTTTTACAAAAAAATCGACTAAAACAATCATAAACTTCCTAAAAAGACTCAAAATTAACTCCTAAGGGGGCGTTTGTTTCAAGTTTACAAAATATAATCATGGGAATAATTTTCTTGGGAATATAAGGATGTGAGTTTTATTCTTGAGTTTACTGAGAAAATGTGTTTGGTTAATATTTAAGGTATTCCCAGGAATGACTGTTAAAACGATATTATTTGATAGTAATTAATGATTTTATTCCCACCTTCGTGGGAACTTTATTCCTCCCAATTTCTTTGGGAACAAAATAACATTCCTAGGAAATTTCTATTCCCAGGAAATGCTATTTCATCCCTTCTTGTCGACGGTGTTCCGGTGGAAGGTGTGCTTTCGATTCGGGTTGCGGTGTATGCACATTTTCAGGCGCATGAGGCCGCACGGCCAAGTGTTGACAATTTGGTTTTTCGCCGGTTGTATCATGGTGATGGAGCAAGTCTAGTTCGGTCGTTCAGTGTCGAAGAAGTGAAAGCGGCGGTGTGGGACTGTGATAGTTACAAGAGTCCTGGCCCTGACGGTATTAATTTCGGTTTCATCAAGTATTTTTGGGCCGAATTAAAGGGGGACATTATGAGATTTATCACTCATTTTCATAAGAACAACAAGTTGACTAAGGGAATCAATAGTACTTTTATTGCTCTTATTCCAAAAATTGATAGCCCTCAGAAGCTGAATGATTTTAGACCAATATCTTTGGTGGGAAGCTTGTACAAAATTCTGGCGAAGCTTCTTGCAACTAGGTTGTGTTGGAACAAAATGTGTTTAACATTACCACCTTTATGTTTTGATGATAACAAGGTATTAACATGTCAATTGGATATTCTAATATTTGTTTAAGGTTGCAAGACCACAGACTAAAAATTTATAAGTCTTAAATTCAAGTATTGGTTATGAAATAACAAATGAGAGCAATGGAATTTACAAAGGGAGCTTGTGTTGCAAGATAGAGTCTGAAGACCATCAAAAGCTGACTGCCAGAAGCTGACGTCATAAAGGAGTGAAGACCTGAAGATTGTAAGAGACTCAATAACAATTTACAAGTGCCAAAACTCTGCTGAATTGTTTTCACATCAAATTTCACTTAGAATTTCCTATCAACTTTCATATCTTAGAAATTCAAGAGTCTTTAGAGTTTGTATCTGATTTGTATTTGTTAACATCATTGATTGTATAGCAAGTGTTCAAACCTCAAACAATTTTCTATGTAATTCTGTTTGATTAGAAGTCTCATGCTTTTGTGCTTGAGCATAGGAAATCTCTTGCGTGTGGACTTGAGCATAGGAAACCTCTTGCTTTTGTGCTTGAGTAGTTTGAAGTCTTTTGCTTTTGTGCTTGAGCAATTGTAATCAGATACTGATTTAGTGAACTCTCCTTGGAAGTGCAAGGGGGACAGGACTACTTCCAGATTGTGGAAGGAACTTGTATAATTGTTTTGTGTCTTTCTCTTCTCTCTCTCTCTCTCTCTCTCTCTCTCTCTCTCCCCCCTTACTTTATCCGCTGCATAAGACTCTGAACTCTGTTCCAAACTTTGAAAATTTTACTTAGTTTTAAAAAGAAGAAAAAGCTAACACAATTAAACCCCCATTCTTGTGTTTTTCTCACCTTCAGGTTGAGGCTTCTTATTGGTAAAGTGGTTTCAGAGGCACCGACGACTTTTGTGAAAGATAGACAAATTCTTGATGGTCTTCTTATTGTAAATGAGGCGGTTGATGATGCTCGGAAGTTGAACAAAGAGTTGTTGTTATTTAAAGTGGATTTTGAAAAAGCATATGATTCAGTAGATTAGAACTATTTAGATGTAGTCATGTCTCATATGGCCTTTCCAATCCTTTGGAGGAAGTGGATTAAGGAATGTGTTGGTACGACTTTTGCCTTCGTTCTAGTTAATGGCAGCTCGATGACAGAGTTTCCCGTGAAGACGGGGTTGCGTTGAGGAGACCCTTTATCTGCGTTTCTTTTTCTTTTGGCGGCGGAGGGGCTCATTATTATGATGAAGGCGGTGGTTGATTCTCATATTTTCACTGGGTATAGGTTTGGAACGCATGATTATTTATCTATTTCCCATTTCCAGTTTGCTGATGATACTTTGTTGGTAGGGGAGAAGAGTTAGGCAAACGTGCTTCCTTTGCGGGCTGCCTTGTTGTTATTTGATAGTGTTTCTGGTCTAAAGGTGAATTTTCATAAAAGCATGTTGACTGGTATTAAGTTGACTGGTATTAATATTAGTGAGTCTTGGTTGATGGCGACGACATCTGCTATGATTGTAGAGTGAGGAAGGTGCCTTTTGTGTATTTGGGCCTTCCTGTTGATGAGTAAATTTCTTTCTTTTAGTGGTCATTTGATCCTCAATAAGTATGTCTTCTCTTCTCTACCTGTGTATGCTCTTTCCTTCTTTAAAGCTCCCTCAAGTATAATCTCTTCTATTGAATCTATATTTAATAAAAAAAACAAATTAGGGTAGGGGGGAGTGAGGAACATAGGAAAACATCTTGGATTAGTCGGAATTCTCTTTGTGTTTGTAATGAGGAGGGAGTTTAATGTAGCTCTATTAGGTAAATGGTGTTGGATGATGTTAGTAGATAGAGATGGTTTGTGATATCGTGTGCTGGTAGCTCGTTATTGTGAGCAAGGTGGGCTTCTGAGGGAGGGGCCCGCGGTCTTATTCGTGGAGGGAGGTGGCCCGGTGCGTGATGGAGGTGGAGGAGTGGACGAAGGACGGTTCAAAGAGTGTATTTCAAAAAAAATGGGGAACGGGAGGGATAAATTTTTTGGACTGGTTTGTGGTTGGGTGGTGTTCCATTGATGGTGCAGTTTAGACGATTGTATGAGTTATGTGTCATTAAGTTGTGTTCGGTGCGGGATATGTTTGTGTTAGGTTGAGAGGAGGGGGGAGCGGTGTGGCAGTGGAGGCAGAGGTTGTCCGAGTGGGAGGAGGAGTTATTAGGAGGGTGTATGTTGATGATGTCTGATGTTACTTTGCAGTTTCATACCTTTGATCAGTGGAGGTGGATGCTTGAGACTAGCGGTGTTTATCCCGTCCGTAGTGCTTACCATATGCTCACAGCAGATGATAGTCATGATGTGGATGCAGTTTCGGATTTGATTTGGCACATACATGTTATAGAAAAGGTGTTTATTCTTTCTTGGAGACTTCTCCGCGGCAGGTTGCCAACGAAGGCGAATCTTGTGGCTCGTGGGATCCTCTCTCGGGAGGCACAAATGTGTGTGACCGGGTGCGGAGAAGTGGAAACGGCTCATCATTTATTCTTCTCTTGTACTATTTTTAGAGATTCATGGCATTTAGTCCATGATTGGATTGGGGTCTGTGGGGTTGATCCGTATGACAATGCTGATCATTTTCTCCAGCTTACTTATTTGTCAGGCGAGTCAGCAGCTAGAAGATCATTTATGCAACTCATGTGGTTTTTGTGTGTTTGAGTTTTGTGGACTGAACGTAATAATAGATTGTTTAAAAATTCGGTAAATACAATTCACCAGTCGTTCGGAAAAGTTAAAATTTCTTTCCATGGGTGGATGAAGGTGGCGAATGCCGTTTATGTATTAGATATTCATAGTTGGTTAGCATGCCCTATGCTATCATATTCCTAGGAATTTCTAAATATGACTTAAAACAAACGCCCCTAAATAATGCTAAAGACACTATATGATTGACAATAATCAGCTGACTTACCAATGTCACTATAATCCATAATATAAAAGGAATTCAAAAATTCAACAAAACATCGCATAACAGAAGGTAACAACTCATCATTTTCACCCTTTATACCCACTGAATTCAGGTTCCAATACAAGGAAAATCTAGGCTTAAACAAATCTACAAATATTTGTTTGGGTCATATCACTTGCAATGTAACTCTTTAGCATAATTAATTTGTAAATGTATACCACTTTGGTAAAAAAAAATCCAAAACTATTGTGGATTTAAAATTCTTTCAAAACCATTACACATGTTGTGATTGAAGCCCATGCTTGAAATGCAGGGTCTACCACCAACACCAAGCCTTACCACTCTTAAGATAATGCCCCCACTGAAGGGAGTTTGTACAGGAAAAGGGCTTGTCGGGCAAAGTGGAACTATTTTTCATGTGCTCAAATTATGATAAGTTATGGTCTTGGCTATTAAGTTTCCATAAACATACACATCAATTTTCCTTATATGCATTGCCAAACCTAGTTTTAGGAAAAAGACCATCCCACAAGTTGTTGCCATCTGTGCAATCTACTTGATGTTTGATGGAAACAAAAATTCTTCGATTAATGTACATTGATTCTATCACATTTTAAACATGTGTTCTCTATAATAATTGCTTGGATAATGTCCATTGAACATTCTATCACATTTTTGAATAGGTTCTCCTATTCATGCTATTCGTGAAGTGTCTTTATACGTAAGGCTAGAGCACAATACAATAGTCACTATAGAATCGATGACCTTAGTTGTGTTATGAGTTGAGTTTACCCTCGTTATTGAGTATTTAGTAAATTAAAAAACATAGCATATATCGTTAGTTGTGACACAATACAATAGTCTTTTGATGTATCATGATGAAAGGCTGATTAAAATTAAAAGGGAGAAGTGATAATCAAGCGATTGAATTCAAATGGTTAACGAGTTTCATTAAAAGACAAATTATTTTGAGAGAAACCAAGTTTGATTCTTTGGTGGAAGAACTCTTGACCAACCTATATTGTATAGATTTTAGATATGTGAAGGATTAAGTTTAGAAAGATTTGTTTTTATTAATTAAAGTGTTATTTTACAACTTCTAAGGAGATTTGAACTAGAGATGGCAAAATAATTTGCACCCGTGAATATTCGTGGATAAAATTCACCACGGACACTGAACAAATACCTTAATGAATATTCATGGATAAAATAAACAGATATTTTAACTACTCGCTAATTAATGGATACAAATGCATATTTAATGGTATCTGCACCCGCGAATATTCCTACCTGCTATTAATCCGAGTAAATTACGTAAATAACTTTAGTACCTTTCAACTTCCTAAGCAAAAAAGTCTTTTTACTGTGAGGGTTATTAATTATTACACGACTGTTCAAATTTGTATTACGCTCCTTGAAAAGAAAGTGAAAGTGGTCGGGATTGTTGAAGCAAGAAACTTTGTTTTTTTTGAAAATGATGAGCTTTATTTATGCTTTTGTTAAATTAAAAAACTTTATTGTTATTAAATGTAAGGAGCTTTATTTATGTTTTTGTTAAGGAAGTGATCTTTGTTGTTTTTTTGGTGGTGACCGGGGTTCGAACCCCAGACCTTGCATATTTTATGCATTGTCCATACCAACTGAGCTAAGCTCACGAGTACAGTGATCTTTATTGTTATTGTAATATATGGATATTTTGTTTTGCTAAAAAGAAAAGAAAATGCATGTGATAAACTCTTGTTTTTAAATTTCAGCTAAAAAAAATTAACAAAATTTTAATTTCTTTATATATGTTATTCACTGATATTTGTATAAACCCACATATATCTCAAAATCCGTTGATTACACGCTAAACGGATATTCACATAGATATAAATAGAGTACAAATTTCATATTTATCCAACAGAGTAGACATGGATTCCGCACTATCTATATCCATATATATCCATTTGCATCCTTAATTTCAACTCTAATTTTTAGGTTGCATGACTAAACTTTAACCAATGAATTTGCATCCTTCGGTGTTAATTTTGTATAGAATAAAAATATAATAAGGTCATGAATACCATATAAAAGTCAAAATATAAGACTGAAAACATTTTTGAAATTGTAAAAAATATTGATTTTAAAACTTAATTTGCATATAATAATTAATTTAATTACTTTGATATGATTTATGTAAATACTAATTTGTACTTTAGTCGCTCTGTGTCACATTTGCATTTTTTCCTATCTCAATAATTTTCACGTTTGAAATACCAATGCAATATTTATTATTTTTTTACCATTAAACAATTATATTAATTGCAATGAATAATGTGTAATTTAGGAAATTATACTAATTTTATCATTTATATCAATTTAACAAATCAATATTTTAAGAATCGCTCACAATCTAAATCGACATTCAATTTGAGATAGAAAGATTTACTGTTTTGAAACTATAAAAACGAAAACATGAAATTGTCGCAGTTAGAATTAGAGACTCGTCCCGTGAACTTAGCTTAGTTGGTAGGGACATTGTATAATTTATGCATGGGTCGGAGTTCGAACCACGAACACCCCACTTCTCCACATTTAATTGTGTGAGCTCCAGCTACTAGACTACTAGACCAAAAAAAGAATTATAGACTCCGTTAGTGGTTCGAACTGTGGCGAAACCAATCCTGCGGTGGTTTTGATGGAGAGGCTCAAAGAGACGGCACCCAAAGTTTGCAATAGACAAAACAATGTAATCTTTTGCAGTGGTTCTAAACCACTGCTGGTCGTGTAGAAACTAGTGTGGTCGTCATATTGAGCTCAGGTTAAAATGTAGTGGGAATCCCATTGGATTTAACAGTATGACATTATTAAGAACAGTAATAACACATGCTTAATTCTCAAATTGGAGAATGCTGTTTGTATCATTACGTTTTGACTACGAGTCTTGCAAAACGACTCATGGGCGTCTTTCAAACACTCTAAAAATTTAAAAAGAAAAAATTAATGTATTTATGTAAAAACTTAAACATTTCAATTTTCAATAAATTGAAGACGCATATTTTCATAAAACCTTACTATTTTAAATTCTTAAAGAGTGACACTCATTAATAGTGGCAGAGCCAAATTAGGGCTCGGGTGAGCCACGATCCACCGCACCAAAAAATGACTAAAATCTTTTGTTTTTTTTAGAGAGAAAAAAGAAAATTAAACTTTTTATAGAGAAAATTACTAAAATATATTTTTTACTTTTAAATAAAATTACTTTTTGGCCTACCATTATCTCTATTTTAGTATGATCTACTATCACACTCTCGAGCTACTCGAAATACATAGATAATTATTTTGAATATTTAAGGCATGTAATTTAAATTTTTTAGTGTCAATTTTGTGCTCAATGTTTGTTAAAACATAAATTGTGTATATATGCTATAGTTAATTTTGGTGGTCCACCTTATTTTTTTTTCTTTCTAATTCTACATCTGCTCATTAGCATTCCCTTTCTATAAATCAATTTTATAACAAATTGAATTACATGATCTCTATGAACCAAATTAGTTTCAAGAACAATTTATGTTATATTGATATTTTGATGAGAATAATTTATCTACTATTTGTTTATTTAAATGTACAGGTCGAGTCAAATAAATTTTGATTGACTAGGGTGTCACTGGCGGAGGCAAAAAACAATTATCAGATGGGTCATAAAAATATTGTTTTTTTATTAAAAAAAATCATTTTAAAAAAAGCTTTATATAGTTTTTTTTAAATGATTTTATAGTGTAACATTTTTTGTGCTATAATTCTTTAACAAAGAACTTTTTTTTTTTATAGAAAGTTTCACATGAGAAATTGGGTTGAATAGCTGATACTTGTACTCATTTTCCTTTCAATATAAACCGTCATTATATATATATATTTTTTGCTAAGCAAGGAGTAAGGACAGACATCAGGAGGAAACACCGACATCCCAACCAGGTTGGCACCCCGGGAAACCTCCGTCCTATGCCGCCAAACTCTAACATTTTATTAAAAAAATGGAAAAATATATACAAGAAAAGGGGGGACTAGGCCAAAACCCTCAAAAGAAAAACAAACATAAAACAAATAAAGCGGAAACAGACTACAACAAACTAAGGAAACCTGTAGTTAGGCAAGCCAACTCTGTCACGAGAGAAATCCAAATGCAACTCCGCCGGAAACGAGTCTAACCAAACTAAACCCTGAACAGATTACCCAAATTCGCTAAGCTATCAGGACTATGCCATCTCAAACATTCCAATAAATCAAATTCATTGGGCAGATGGTGAAGGGCCACCCCTTGTACGGGTGTTATACGACGATATTCCTAACACTTGTTTTTTCTTTGCTTGCTGTTGCTTCTTGGAAAGAACTTGAGTGAATCCTTCCTCCGCGATCCGTTGGTCATATTCACAAATTCTAGCCCATAAATCCAAGTCGCTCTGGACATTTTTGGATATATAAACCTCACGGTGCTGAGCAGGGGTAACCCGAACTGGCTGTATAGTGTTATCATTCATAATCTCAACATCTGGCTGCTTCCCATCAAGGAGTTGTGTCTTAAGATTTTGCTTCTGCTTTCTCGTCAGAACGGGAGTAAAGGATGCTTCTTCTGCTGCCTTTCTATTGTAACGCCCCAATTTATTATTTAATTATTTTTGGTTGAATGTAGAGTCTTTTATATGACTTATATGATTTATGTTGATTTATGACGTGTTGCGATGTTTTAATATTTTATTATGTGGCTTTATATTATTATTTAGTAGAATATGTTGGAAAATTAGAATAAATATATTTGAGGGGCTGGTGTGGATTTAGTTAAGAAAATATGTGTGGATGTAGTTAGAAAATACGTTGATTTAGTTAGAAAATACGTGGATTCAGTTAGAAAATATGTTGAGGGTGTGAGATATAAAAGGTAAGAGCCAGACACAAATTAGAGGAGAACCTAGAGAAGAGGAGAACCAAGAAAAGAGAGAACATGTAGAGTCTTGCAATCATCAATTTAAGGTAAGGGTGGGACTAATGTTCTCTAATCTTAAGTGGTATAATTCTGAAATTGAATTTAGCATGTAGTTTAGTTGTTGTTCATGTGAAATTTGAGAATTAGGGTTTAAAACTGGATTTGATGATAGAACCCGTAGAATTGGTTGTTAAGAGCGTAGAAAGTTCGTAGGATTCATAGATAAATGATGTTCAGGTTGTAGAATGATCATAGGTTGAGTTTCATATCAATTTGGGATTTAAGAGTGATTCTTAAGTGAAAAATGCGTTGTTAAACTGATTTTTGAACTGCTGGGAAGCCCAAAATCGGCCCCCGAACTGCCAAACTCGGCCACCGATTTTCTGAGCTGTTTTTCCAGTTTGGTTCGGCAAAAATCGGGCCCCGAATGCTG
>Ga0228710_1001448_pt1 | contig 35624 bp, 14 predicted proteins | sample MedpolnodulmetaG_FD_177995 | JGI IMG/M metagenome (GOLD analysis project Ga0228710, IMG submission 177995) | Root nodule microbial communities from Medicago polymorpha collected in Santa Monica, California, United States - pink nodules | ecosystem: Host-associated > Plants > Roots > Nodule...
AAAGGAAAAAAAAAAAAAAAAAGGTTTTTTAATTTTTTTTTTTTTGAATATGAAGCCCATAAGTCTTCAATGTAAGATGAAATAGATGGACAACAAATATCATGTCAATTGCAAATGGAATCATGAAATTAAATTAAATTTAGTGGTTTGTTTCGCATAAGGCTCTGAAAGGATGGATAGCCAAGAAGATAGAGAAGGAGTGGAGATGGGAGTACAAACAAAAAGAAGTGGTCATCACCAATGGTTGTATTTCAGATGAATTTGAATAGATATAGTGGTATGAGACTAATATAGTGTTAGTAAAAAAGTTTAATAGAGTATTTAATAAATAAAATGGAGCTTTTATTGATACTTGCATTTTTGCTTTGAAAACATTCGTGACCTTGAGCGATGTATTGTAGTTAGTAGTTCAAGTATGGATAATTGAAAATTCCAAATGCAAAGAATCTAAAAGGCTAATGTATCACGGCTAACAACATACTTTAGTTAAAATGTCACCAAATCAATAAGGTTTGATGACAACAAAAAAATCGAAATTCAAATTTGCAAGAATTTAGGAGGGAAATATATTAGGGTTAACATGCTTAGGAGTTAATGCAACACAATTAGAGGGAAAATATTAGGTTTAGGTGTTGCTTAACCTAATATAAGCTTAAGAATAAGAGATTTATGAATTTAAAAAGCCCAACAAGATGAGTCCAATAACTTATTATGTATGTTTGTGAAATTATGAGATATTGCATTAATATATATCTATGCTATATAAAGAAAACTATCTCTGTCAACATTTTTTGGTTGAATTTTTCTTTTCAAAAATATCATCAATTTTCAATACAAATATCACATGTAACAAATAGATAAGAATAAATTTAAATATCTATACTATATATAAAGAAAACTACCCCTTTTCACCATTTTTGGGTTGGATTTTTCTTTTCAAAAATACCTTCAATTTTCAATACAAATATCACATGTAACAAATAGATAAGAATAAATTTAAATATTAAAACAAATATAACAAACACAATATGAATATATAATTTTTTGTTTTTTTCCTTTATCATTTGAAAAATGTAACAAACTAGACGAGTATATTTATACTTACTTTTTTTTATCATTCTAATTGTACCCTTAAACAACTTTTTCTATAATAAAATTGTTGATAGTATCATTAAAAAAAGAATTTAGATTATATGTTTTTTGTTATATTGTGTTATTGTCGGTGTCGTTGAAATAGATAATCATTGTTAGTTTGATTTTTATAACTTAAAAGCAACAAACATTTATATTTTTTTACTTTTAATCAAAATCAAAATTTCATAAAATAAAAAAAAAAATCGTTCGTAATTTTCAAACGTTAGCGCAATAGTATATATACATTTTAAATTGTGATACGAAATATATTTCTAAATCACACTTCTAAAATCTTTAAGAATATTTAGTAACCTGAAGCACTTGAAATTCAATAAAAATTAATGCGAAGCACATTTTTTTAAGGGAATTAATGCAAAGCACTTGAAATTTATTTTTAGGCAAATGTTAACTTGTGCCCTTAGGGTTCATGTTAAGAATTTCACTAATGAAAATTATGTATCGGAAATTGTGCTAATTTATTGCTCAAAATGTTTAATATAATCTTGGGTTAATTAAGTTTTTAGTCCCTATAAATATTCACAGTTTTGTTTTTAGTCCCTATAAAATAAAATCACACTTTTTAGTCCCTATAAAATTTTTCATCAGCATTTTTAGTCCCTATAAATTTTTCCATCAGCACTTTTAGTCCCTGTCAAAAATTTTCATCAACACTTTTGGTCTCTAAAATGCTTAAGGAAAATGTCACAAGGACTAAAAAGTGTGATTTTATTTTGTAGGGACTAAAAACTTAATTATCCCTATAATCTTTTTTCAATAAATTCTTACTATTAATGGAATGACATTAATGTTTAACATGTGCCCTAAGGGCACAAGTTAACATGACCCTTATTTTTATTTTTTTATAAAGAAAGCACTTGAAACTTTTTTTTTTTAACAAACTAAAATGATATATTATAAACAACAATGGATCACCCCGCACAAGGTGTGCAAAGGGAGAACCACCCAAGAGTATTTACATAGTTAAGGTGCTAGCAAATAAAGGCACCAAACAAAACAAACAAAAGAAAATTACAAGTGTGCACCCATGCAATGGATTGGATGTTTCCACCAGTCATGATAACTGTAGTTAAAAGTTGCATATTTTACTTTTAGCCATAAAAAAGAATAGAGTTTCACCTTCTCAAGCATACCAGTAGAAGAATAAACCGCATATTGGAAGACACGGTTATTCCTCTCCTTCCATAACACCCAAACAGAAGCAAACCAAATAATTCTAAGAAATAAATGAGTTACTCTAGGCGGCCCTGCCATGTTGGTGAAGTGATAATAGTGATGACGAAGGTCACTAGGCATCATCAAAGATATACCCAGCCACTGCCAAACCTGGTACCAAAGAGAACTGAAAATATTGCAATCCAAAAACAAATGATTTGTCGTTTCCTGATGACCACAACCTAAAGCGCATACCGCATTTTCTGGTTGAATCACACGTATGTGCACCAAGTTGTCTTTAATAGACAAACGTTCCGAAAGAGGCGTCACGCAAACAAAGACACCTTAGAGGGGATCTGCTTGTGAATATTCAGTAATTGCCTTAATAAAATCTTTTAAGAATATTTCATATAAGTATAGGTCAGTTGATAAGTACGCGATGCAGGAGCCGGGTTTTAAATCCTGAAATTTCCACTTATTCGTCCTAAGATGAATTTCTAGTCGTTAGCTGCTTAAAAAAAATCTTGTAAGAATATTTAGTAATGTAAAGCACTTTGAAACTTGAATTTGTGTCAACAATCCATAAAAGAATAAAATAGAATTGTGTCCAGCAACAAGTTAACATATCATGACACCATGATATATATTCAAAATAAACTTCTTGCCCTTTTTTTTACTGCAAAATAGTAAATTGCTAGCCTATTTGATAGTGTGACGAAAATTTAAGCGTGTCTATATAAGAATAAGTGACGAAAATTTAAGCGTGTCTTTTCTTTTTTTCGAATACCGACCTTGCATGTATTATATATTGTCCCTACCTTTACCATTGAGTTAAGTTCGAATACCATACCTTACATATATTATGTATTGTCCCTACCAATTAAGTTAAGCGTGTCTATATATGAATAATTTGTGATTAAAAATTAATTTGTAAAAAAAATATTTGCTTCAAAAAAATAATTATGAACGTCGAGGTTTCAACTTGGATGTCCATTTATTTCTTTTAGGGCTAAGATTCTCACCAATAGATCACTTGATAAAATAAAATAAAAATAATAATTAACATGTTAACAAAAAAATACCATTTTTTTCTCCAATTCACCCCTCGAATATGTTTTTTTGTCTCTTTTAATTAAATAAGTGAATTCCTCGAATAGTCTTTTTTTGTTTGTTTTGTGATTTGTTCGTTTTAGTACGATTGTGTTTGTTTTGGTTTCCCGTCTTTGTGCGGTGTGTTTTTTATTTTCCGTCTAGTGTGGTCTTTATTTGATTCAAGTTAAAAGATTAGTTTTGATCATGTGTAGATCCAATCAAATGATTTTGACGTCGTCCGTGTTGCATATCTGGAGACATGACATAAGTATTTCAGAGACTTGAATATAGTCGAATTTATAGGCATATGTACTCCGGCGCTGATCTATGTTATTACCATGAATATTATTGTTCGCAGATTCATTTTTTCTGTTTTCAAAGACTTTAAATTTACATTGTATTAATGTACTCTATCTATTTGAATGAATGAAAATCATTTTTTTTTCTTCAAAAGAACATATTAAAAATATTGTAGATGCTAGTATTGTTTACAATTATGTTTTACACATTGGAATTCTTCACTCATTGCATTAGTAAAAGTAAAGTTAAATAGCTTTTCCCAAGAGTGTTTAATCAAATCTCATATGAGATTGATTAAATACAAAACAAATATTAAGAGTTTGCAAGAAGGTTTTGTCCAACATGCACAAGCAAAATGGTCTTACACTATAGACAAGTGTCTTTTCTACCATTAGATCAAAAAGTCACATCATATATTCAATTAATTTAATGGTAAAAATTATTAATTTAATGATGAGAACTAACTTGTGTGTGATGTAGATTTGTCTTCCTTGTACACCATAGATCAACCTTGCAAGAAATATTTAGAGGCATAGGTATATGGTTCATTTCATGTTTTGGAAGCATCCTTGTTTAAATTTATAACTACATTGTGGGTTTCAAATATTATTTAGGCTTAAATAGATTTGTTTTCGTCCTTTACCTTTGACAAAAAATGTGTGTTTGATCCTTTATCTTATTTTTAACATCTTTTGGTCTTCTATCTTTTAAAAATGTGTTGTTGTAGTTTGTTAGTCTGAAACATAAGTTAACAAAAGTTGAATACGTGGAAATGACACTGTTAACATTTTATCCATATTCTAACATATTTTGTAGTGATTCAGACCAAAGGAATGAATGCCCAAAGTAAAGAAGGCAAGAAGATAAACACTTCACTTGGTGAGTGATGGCGGTTTAAAACCCCACGTAATTGAGTTAGAAGAAACTGATTGGTGAGAAAATGTTCATTCACCTAGCCATCAGTGCATTTGTCTGGAGAATTTTCAGTTTGGTGAAATTTATAAATAGATGTCGTCATTCTCATTTTAAGGCCTTCTATTCTTTTGTTTAGTTTTAGAGAGATACTAGGAACTAAGTGAATGAGCTTAAGTGATTACTGAACTCTCTGTAGGATGAATCGTTTGGGAGAAACTGAGCTTGATTCTTGGTGGGAACAATTCTTAGCTAGACTTTACTTACCTCTCGGCCAAACTTCGGGTTACTACAGCCCCCTTCCCCTAGAAACCGGATGTTAATACAAAATAAAAATACTCGGGAGGGAGGGGGAGAGAGAGAGAGAGAGCACGTGCATGTGTAAATACGGTGGAAACGTTGGAGGCTTGTAGTTCAAATCGTTTGATGCAACATCTTATCATCATTTTCTTGGTATTGCAAGTTATACAATTACATGTAATTAACATATGTTTGTGTTGAGATTAGGTGTAGTTGGTTATGAATCTAATGTAAATACTTGATATGATTGATTATATATAAATCATATCTTGTTATACTGAGACGTCTATTCCTGCACTTGATGTTTTTTTCGAAGTGCAATCTGAAATTGATTATTTGATTTAGGGAGTGCTAAATATATACCTCTTATTTAAGGGACATGAAATATATGCATTTGTAGATGTTAGTTGTGAGACATTGAACTAAATTTACAAACACACATTATCGAAATACAACGTTATTCAATCAACAAACAGAGCGGGACATTGAAAGTTAGATGTTAAAATAAAAATCTTCTGTCATCTGTGGGACATCGAGATGTACGGAAAACAGTGTGTGAATGTGTAATTGAAATATGAAAAGCATATAATTGATCAAGAAAATACATTAAAGTACTAACTAATGAAGATTAATCCCAACGCACTTTTGCATATTATAGTTTCAACTCCTTTCATTTTGTCACCGAAACAACCAATAGTTTATAACATTGTAACTTTAATAATCAAAATAGTTGAACGGTTCAATTACTAAATGTCTTATTAGTAAATAACACTTATTAGTAGCATCTTTTGTAAGATTAAAAAAAGGTAACTATTTTTTTACAAAAAGAGGGGTAACTACTTTTAAAAAACAAAAAGAAAATGAAGGGTAAATATTGAATGATGCAAAAGGGTAGAAGTGTGTTGGTTTGGTTTGAACTGGTATCACAAAAAATAATTCGACTGGTGTGGCTGTATTGGAGGGACACTGCATCTCCTTTGGGACCCATAAACACTTCACAAGTTATTGTTACCATAAATGATTTTTTCATCTTAGCTTCTATAAAATAAATTAAAATTACATAAAAAGAAAAGTTTAAGGCTGGATGTTAGATCTAGCAGAATGAGTTATTCTCGTAATGAATCAAATTCAAATCTCACTCAATTGACAGATAAGTTCATATTTAAAATTATATATAACTTTTTGTTCAAATTCAATCATCTATACTACATTTTAAGAAGATCATTTGCAAATATAAGGTGTTCCTTTGTGGAAGTTTTTAAGGTTCAGTTTTCTATGTCTTGAGTCTAAAAATTCAATTTTTTTAAGGGTCAAATTTATTTGTATTTTTTGCATAATTTTGATGTATTATGTTGCAGTATACCTAGTTTTGTCAAATTTTGCAAAAACTCATTTTAAGTGATTCCAAGAACTAAAAATTAGTTATTAGTGCTATTTTAGTTTATCCTTAATTTTATTTGGAAAAAAAAGGTGAATTTTTTCTTTTTTTATGAAATAAATAAAAAAAAACTAAACGGTTTAGTTTTTTGTCCAACTGAATTGTTGAACTTGTCTTACTTTATTATGTTACTTTCTTTAATACATTCACAATTATTTACACAGTGAAATATTTAAATGCTTTAATGGAATTATTTACCTAGTGAGATATAGCTATAACACAATACATACTTCCTTCGTTCTTTTCTAAGTGTTGTTTTAGAATATTAGAATCAAATTAGCAAAGTGTATTTTTGCATACTTTCTTTTTATTATACCCCCATTTTAATCCACCAATAAATTCTTTTTCTTTTACATATTTTTCTTTTTCAATAAATTTAATATGTTATCTTTCTCTATGGACAAACAATTGTTAGTTATTATATCTTTATCCAACAAATTCTTATTCTTTTGCACACAATCTCTCTCATATCAAACAATTTTTTATTTTCTAAATATTGTGCACATCTTTTTAATTATTTTAAGTCAATTTTCAATGAATCTTTACCTTTTCTTCCTTTTGAACATTGATGGAGTCTTTTATTTTTCTCTCGGACATGCTCTTTTACTTTGCACTTGAATTTTTTTAGCAATTAATACTCATCTTAGTTATACAATTTTAACTCTTCGTAGAACCATTATCATAGGTAACAAAATTTTGTTTAAATTTGAAGATAACAAAAAACAAACTTTGTTTTTCAAAAAAACAAACTTTAGTTTTCCAAATATATAACATTAATTAATTTATTGAAAAAAATAAGAGTAATAGACAAATTGACAAATTGTACCCTTAAAATATCGAAACGACGGTTAAATATGTTAAATCTGTAGTCAAACGACACTTAAAAAGGAACGGAGAAATTACTTTTTAAACCAATTAAATACATTTTAGGCTTATTTTAAAAAATATAAAACACTTTTTTTTAAAAATACAATATTATATCAAGCATATTTTATGCATTGAAGTTTTTTATACTAGTTTCTTCTTAATTAATCTCTGAAGTTTTTTAATACTAGTTTCTTCTTAATTAATCTCTAAATCACAATAACCTACTTAGGTTAACTTTGTGGTGTTAGCTTGGGACCGTGCTCATTTGAAGATTTTAAATTTAATTCTCTTTAATGTCAATTCTGATGAACTGGTTTAGTTTTAAAAGAAAATAAAAAAAAATCTATAAATCACAAGTGTTTTTTTTTTTGGAAAATCACAATTGTTGTTGTCGTCATCTATTATTAATATGAAATCTATAAAAATAAACAAGCACTCATATTTTATTTATGTAAATAAAACCCTTGGGCGAATGATGTTTATACATATTTATTTGGACATAGTTTTTTTTTTTTGAAAGAATTTGGACATAGCTTTTACTACTAGTTTACTTTTTATTTTTTTAAAAAAAATCAATTTAACTATGTGTACATCATTTTTATTTTTTTAAAAAGATAGTGTCTTCTTAGAAGATGAAACAATCATAAAAATTAAATAAATGATGAAAGCATGTTTTGGTTGACGTTTGGGAAGCAAATTCACATCCTTACATAATAAGTTGTTTCAGCCCATAGTAAGTAGAAGAAAGAGAGGAGAAATAGAAGATAATTTTATATTAGTTTTGAATAGAAAAATAAAATAATGTACCTTATTTTGGACGGCGGAAGCGGGCGCTATTGTGCAACTGCGGTTGTTGATGGTGATTGTTGATTAAAGCAAAGACACTTCAACGACTGAGTTAGTGATGTCAAAAGGTGCTATGAGGAATATTTTAGAATGCGAAAGTGTATTTGTTTTTGCAGTGGGGCGCTTTATTTATAAACTCACATGTGACACATGAGTGTACATGTTTTGATGGCTATGCCCTTAAGGCGAAAATGTTAAGCGACCATTTGATTGTTTGGAGGGATCAAATTTTCTATGAGCGCCTTATTTAGTGTTTTGTGGCCCTCTGCTTGCGCACGTGATTTTTAGATATCTTTGGGTGCTTTATTGGGCCTTGGATTCATTAGTGAACTTTCTATTCGAGAATTGGGCCTTGGTCCATTTTAGAATAGTGGCCCCCTAAGTCATAATCTTGGTGGTCACGGTAGAGACTTAAGACTTGCAGTCTTCCAAATTCTACGACCATCCTTGAGGGATCACATTTTCCAGGTTTAACTCTTGAGAAAAGATCGCGTTCAGGTGTAAGAGGACCTTCTTTCGCTGTTTAACCTTCTGAGTGGAAAGGTGTCGGGGGCTGGCAAATCTTTGTGTTTGATGACAGATCATCTTACGTTATTCTTAGTATTTTTTTAGTCGTTTTTAGTAGGTTTTATAGCAAAACATAGGAGTATTAGAGCAATTGTCTATGATTTTGGGACATTCGTAATGTTTTCTTTATTTGAGTATGTAATTCTATTCTTCCTGAACCATAGCAATTTTAGGGTGTTTTTTATGTAATTCATGAAGAAATCATGCAAATCGGTAAAGCAAGGACATCCGAAGATTTATGTGGTCCCTGGGAAGATGAAGAATGAAGATTCAAGAGGCCTCGTAAGACTTTACAAAGGGAGGATTTCTGTTCCCAAGTTCCAAGATAACTTACATAGAAGCAAACACCTAAAAAGGCGAAGGAATAAGCATTTCGGCACTCAGAACTCACTCACATGCTCCCTGAGGATGGATTTATCCGCTTGGAACATGGAACAACCAGACACATGCTCCAAGCGCATGAAATGGTACTCCATGAGCCTGATGGCGGCTTAGATTCAAGGCACATGTGCCCTCGGGAATGTCCTGTGCACCCCGAGCATGATGTCTTGCTGAAAAAGTCGCATTTTTGTAACATTTTGACCCTTTAAGCCTGCATTTTTAGCCCAAGTTCAGGTGAAAATTTTCTCTAAATACCGCCTTCCTCATTCATAATTTCTCGTTCAGAACTAGAGCAGTTCAAGAGGAAGGCAGATTCTAGGAGCTTTCAGGAGGAGTTTCACTGTCCTCTCCAAGTTTTCAGGGTAAGTTTTATTTCTTTTGTAATTAGTCGTTTAGTTACCATGTGTAACTAAATCTTTTTATGCTTAGGTTATAAGATGAACCTCTATTTATTTTGTTGGATAATTAATTAATTTAATGTCGTTTGTTTAGTTATTTTTTGTTCGCTATTTAGTTTTGTTAGGTTAGATTTATTTTTGTTGTAGTGCAACCCTAGTTTAGGCACTTAGGTTGTGAAATTGATGATTATATCTTGATATTTATATTTGTCCATCTAGGAAGTAATTAGTTAGTAACTAGACGAAAGATGCCGAAAGCGAGTTGACCTTAGTAATAAGTACTTAGGAGGGGACATTACTAATATTGAGTAAAATCTGTTGAACCTGGGATGTAACTAGTTATTAATTAAGGGAACAAATACTGCATGACTTAAACTAAGCCTAGTGGAGTCATTCTCCTCAACCCTTGGTAAGGTAGACGATGATAGGGCTGCCCGTTTGTAGAACTAACGAGAGGGAGAGTGTGATATAAAATTCCTAAGATTCATAGATGGGAAAACCTTTTAGGAACATTGGTGTTCATTGCCTTTGGAAATTTAAGAAGGCCAATTTAAGTCTATGTTTAAATTACCTTTGAGAGAGTAAGACCCCACACGTAAGGATCAACATGTGACCAATAGGTGCCACTCAACATTGGAAGGATATACCGAAATCAACTGAGAGAGTAATGCCCCGCACATAAAGATCACCGTGCGATCAGAATGTGCAACTTGACAAACTGATTACGTTAGAAACGTCCCAACGGACTCATCACTTAGATAGTCTATTTAAGATAACTAAACGTGGCATGAATGTTATTTAATTCCAACAAATAAATAAGGGGGATTCAAACCTAACCGCTGCTTACATTTCTGCAAGTAAACCAGGTAAACTGCTTTGTTGCAAACAAATAAAAATTGCATTCTCTAACCTTCAACTCTTTTATTTATATTTGGTTAAACCAAATAAGTTACGTGAATTTTTAGGACGAAACGATAATCCTTGAGGATACGATACTTTACTTACACTTTATTACTTGGTAAACGATTTCGTACACTTGCCTAATCCGACCATCAATTAGTAATGTCACCTATGAAGTACTTACTACTAGGGTCAACTCGCTTTCAATATCTTTCATCTAGTTACTAACTAATTACTTCCTACATATATATATATATATATATATATATAAAGGGTTTTGCTAGAAGACACCCATGAAGGTGTCTTTTAACAATCCACACCTCAAGGTGTGATTATCAACTTTTTAGTTATAACTTGCTAAAAGACACCTTCATAAAAATTAGTTGGTGTCTTTTAGCAAATGCCTATAGAATAACTTGATAAAAGACACCTTCATAAAAAGGTGGCTTCTAGCAAAACCCATATATAAATATCAGGATATAAGCATCAATATTAGGTTCTGTCACAACCTAAGTGCCTAAATTAGGGTTGCATTACAACAGAAATAAATCTAACCTAATAAAACGAAATAGCGAACAGAAAATAACTAAATAAACGAAATTAAATTAAATAATTATCCAACAAAATAAATAGAGGTTCATCTTAGAACTCTAGCCTAAAAAGATTTAGTTACTCATAATAACTAAATGACTAGTTACAAAATAAATAATAAAAAAAAAAAAAAAAAAAAAAACTTGGAGAGGGGAGAGAAACTCCTCCTGAAAGCTCCTAAAATTAACCTTCCTCTAGAACTGCTCCAGTTCTGAACGAAAAATTATGAATGAGGAAGATGATATTTATAGCGAAAGTTTTCACCTGAACTTGGGCTAAAACGTGGACTAGAAGGGTAAAAACGTCACAAAATTGCAACTTTTTCAACAAGTTGCCATGCTCGGGGAGTACAGGCCATGCTTGAGGCGCATGTTCCTGTTTGCTAAATTTCCTCCATGCTCCTGTAGCACTATTTCATGCGTCAGGCGCATGTGCCTAGTTGCTCCCTAGTCCAGGCGCATACTTCCATGCATGGGGTGCATGTGTCTGTGTTCCAGGTGCCGAAATGTCTGTTTCTTCGTCTTTTTAGGTGTTTGCTTGTATATAAGTTGACTTGGAACTTGGGAACAAAATTCCTCCCTTTGTAAAGTCTTCCGAGACCTCTTGAATATTCATTCTTCATTTTCCCAAGGACCACATAAATCTTCACATGTCTTTGCTTTGCCGATTTGCATGATTTCTTTTGTGAATTACATCAAAAACACCCTAAAATTGATATGTTTCGGGAAGAACATAATTACAAACTAAAATGTAGAAAACATTAATGTCCCAAAATCATAGGCAATTGCTATAATACTCCTCTATTTTGCTGGTAAAACCTACTAAAAACGACTGAAAAATATGTTAAGAATAACGTAAGATGATATGTCATCAATAGATTAGATTCTGCACACTTGAACAAATGTTAGTATTCCAATTGTTTTTCAATACTTTGTTATCATAAAAACCCTAGAGGACTTGTATGAACTATTCTTATTAACAAATAGTAATATTCTGCATAACTTAGAAATTGTTGAAATATCTTGAAATTCAAAATGTTGCAATTGAATCCTCAAACGAGCCTTGTCTAGATGACTAAAATCTTTTGGATAATAACTTTCAACTAAATTGCATATGTCATCAACTTTGAAGGACTTAAAAGAATCCGTAGAACTTAAAGTCGAGCTAATGACTAGTAACTTCATAGTTTGATCAAAACCTATGATTCAAATCTTGTAATTGAAAATCTAAGGCAAGTGTAAATTTGTCATATCTCTAATGGTGCTCCCTAGTCACAAAAGTGTCATTGTTTGTAAGAAGAGGCTTACCTCGATGCTGCAAATTGTTGAGAAATTGGAAATTTATGGTGTGTAATTGTGCATGAATGTAGGATTTAGGTTACCTCTATTACCCCTAATTTCCCGAACGGTTTTGAGTTATATTTTATTAAGTTAAGTACTTTGTTTTTAAGTTGGAAATAAAAATAGACTTAACAAATTGATTACTTGTTGGTAGATAAAAAAAAAAATACGAGTGGACCTTTTATAAAAAAAATTAAAAAAGAAAAGAAGAAGAATATAAATGGACCAAGTGGACAAAGAAGACATGGGTGGCGGGCTCTTTGTATAACATGTGGATACTATAGTAGTGCCACATATGAGATGGGTGGCGACTTCCTCATTTTGTCTGTAATTAGATTCTTCCATGTATAAATATAATGTGATAAATTCTATGACAAGTTTTTATTTTATTTTAATCTTTTTACTTCATCTTGGTTCAATAGTTTAAATATAATGTACTCGTTTGAAAAACAACAAAAATAAAGGTAAAATAAATATCATTTACAAAATTATTTTTATTCTTTCTCTCATAACCCTCACGTTATAAGTAATTTAGGATAAAAGAATTACTTGTCTACTCTTATTTTTTATTTTATAGACATTTTCTCAAAAAAAAATTAAAACAATTAGCATTTAAAATAATGTGCAGACAACTCTTCCACTTGTTTTGAAGCTTCCAAAGAACAAGATTAATGTTGGAGAAAGCTTGAACAGCTGACAGAGAATCACATTCAAGATATAAGTAAATCCAACCTCTAGAATTAGCATTTTCAATGCAGCAAATGATGTCTCTTATTTCAGCATGAAGAGAATTAGAAATGCCAATATTGACAGAGAAATCCCCATTGAAAATTTCAAGGTGACTTCTAAAAATACATGCATATGCATAAACACCCGGTGAGCCTCTAAATGCATCATCAATGTTGAATTTTATCCAATGAATTGATGGCATAATCCAATGTGCATATTTAATTAAAGGAGGAGAAGGAACATGACAGTGAACACTAAAATACTTTAGGTTGGCAAAATCTTTAATAGATGAGTACATGCATCCTTTAGCGCGAGTAATTGAGTAATGAACAAGACTTATGATACAAACAAAATCTTGTTCAAACTTAGAAGGAATGTTTTGGAATCTCGAATTATTCCTACATTTCAAAACAATCCAGAGAATATAAGTGATCATCGCCTGGATAAGATTATGAACTTATGGACTCCAACCTCTATCAATAACTAACAGGAAATAATTAATGCTCCATAAGTCAATATGTAATCCCAACAAAGTAGAAAGCTAGATCCAATGTCTAAGGATAAATGTAAACTTAAGGAAAAGATGAGCAACAATTTTATAATTATTACCACTCAAATTGCAACATGAAACAATAGTAAAACCTCTCTTAAGAAGATCATCATTGATGAAAATGATATTGTGCATAAGTCTCCAATTAACCAGAGATCTTACCAGTGGGATGTAAGGTTTCTATATGGTTTTTACCCAAGAAAAATCAGGAAGAGCATGAGTATGGCAAAAATAAAGCATCTTTAAAAGTAAGAGAACCTGAATTTGAATCATACCAAATAAACTCATTTAAATCAGGAGTAGCAATAAGATAAATGTTATGAATAGATGAGGCAATAGTAGGACACAATTGAACAAAATCTGAGGGCAACATCCAAGATTGATTATTGATCACATAAAAAACTTTGTAGTCATCAAATGAGAGACTGGTGTCAAGATAGGATTGGAAATTAAATCACTAATCTTAGTATCAATCCAATTATCATTCCGAAATAAGTAAAGGTTTCTAGTACATATCTTCCAAATATTGTGATCATCAATATTATAAATCATACTCTTCAATCCTAATCAAATTGACAAGAAAATGGCATCAGATATAAGCCTTGAATTTCCGAAATATCTTCCATTTAAGTTACATGCCTATTGCATACCAGACACAAACCACCTGCAAAAAGTGGGGTGTGCTGACAAATTTGGCAAGTACACCTGACCATTCCAAGTAATAAAGTAGTAAGGTACCATCTCATCAGAATAATTATGTGATGGTTTATTGTTGTTTAAACCAGTGAAGCACATATGTGTTTTGTTTTTCCAGATGTAGGAACAAGTGTTGAACCAAAGTGGGTTTTAGAACAATGTCTCTAAGGTATTGATGAATACAATGTATGAAAGAACAATTTGGTACACTAACGTGTGTTCAAGTGTGTAGGACCACATAATTAAATTTTGAATTTTAGGTCAAGTTTTTGGAGCTAATAGATTAAGTTATGAGCACAAGGAAAGCATTATGGTACTCGATAAAAGCATTGAGATCTTCTAAAGACTTAAAAGATGATATGAAGAAAGGTCACGAGAAAGTCAAAGCTCTGATCAGTAGATATTCTAAAGACTCCGATGAGAACGTGTTCTGAAGGGAACATGTTATGATGGTCATATCAGTAGTTTGGGTGACCAACCAATTTTGTCTTCTTCTGATGAAATGTCACTTTCAAGTTCTGATAATATTGTTTGTCGTCTTTTGACCACATGTAGAAACAAACAAACATCTTCAATGACAAAGACAATGTAACAAATCATTCCCTAAGAAGCAAAGTATTCTCCTAGTATTATTCAACGACATTATTCATTTGAGACAGTTTTCAAATCTAAATCAAAGCCTCTCAAGAACGTTTTTGATGAGTTGACAATCTACAAACAACAACTATCTCATTTCATTTCTCTATTATATAACGACCTGAGCAGTTAAAAAAAGTGACTACCAAATTTTACAAGTGTCAAAACCCTGTCAAATTCAAAGACACTCAAACACATAAAAAATTCTTTCAAACTTAGTATCTTAGAATTTCTTAGTGTCGGAAGTTTCTTAAGCTTTACGTTAGTTTACCACTCCTTGAGTTCTAAAGTGTAAACACATACAAACTCTTTTGTAAAACACTTGGTTGTAGAAGTCCTCTTGTGTGAGGCAAGAAAGTCTCTGGCTTTTGTGTTGGAGCAGCTGTATTATTATGTAATTGTTAAAAATTCCTTAGAAATGCAAGGAGACTAGACTAACCTCAAATTTTGGGGTGAATTAGGATAATTTTCTTGTGTTGTCACTATTCTCTCTCTAATTACCTTCTCATTTGTTTTTGTTCAAACATTTAAATACATTTTCAGATAAATCCAACACAATTCAACCCCCCTCCTCTACTGTGTTATTCTCACCTTCAACAAGGTGGTTCATGAGAAGATACATGAGATTTTTTTCCATGTTGTGCGTCATATCTGAGACGTAATATCCCTGAGACAGTGCATGAGGTACGACCTTTTACTGTGTTATGCTTTACAACGAGGTAATAAACTCGAATGGACTTGGATCCTTTTCCAAAACCGGGCTTATTTGTTATTGATGACATGTCATCTTACGTTATTCTTAACATGTTTTTTAGTCATTTTCAGTAGGTTTTACCAGCAAATCAAAGGAGTATTAGAACAATTGCCTATGATTTTGAGACATTTGTAATGTTTTCTATATTCTAGTATGTAATTTTGTTCTTCTCGGTACATATCAATTTTAGGGTGTTTTTGATGTAATTCACGAATAAATCATGCAAATCGACAGAGCAAAGACATGTGAAGATTTATGTGGTCCTTAGGAAGATAAAGAATGAAGATTCAAGAGGGCTCAAAAGACTTTACAAAGGGAGGAATTATGTTCCCAAGTTCGAAGACAACTTACATAGAAGTAAACACCTAAAAATGCAAAGAAACATGCATTTTAGCACCCGATATGCACTCAGAAGCGCCTAGGCACATAGGATGGGGCGCCAGGTGCCTAGACCCTCAAGCACATGCGCTTGGTTTTTTACGAAAGAGTCACAACTTTGTTACTTGGAAGAAAGCCCGTGATTTTAGCCTAAGTTCAGGTGGAAACTTTCGCTATAAATACCGCCTTCCTCATTCATAATTTCTCGTTCAGAAATGTAGCAGTTTAAGAGGAAGGCGGATTCTAGGAGCTTTCAGAAGGAGTTTCTCTCTCCTCTCTTCGAGTTTTTAGGGTAAGTTTTATTTCTTTTATAATTGGTTATTTAGTTACCATGGGTAACTAAATATTTTTAGGCTAGGGTTATAAGACGAACCTTTATTTCTTTTGTTGGATAATTATTTAATTTAATGTCGTTTATTTAGTTATTTTCTGTTTGTTATTTAGTTTTACTGTGGTGCGTAAGATTTGTCTCCTCTGAAGCGTAACCTTAGTTTAGGCACTTAGGTAGTGACATGGCCTAATATTGATATTTATATATGTCTTTCTAGGAAGTATTTAGTTAGTAACGAGACGAAAGATACCGAAAGTGAGTTGACCTTAGTAGTAAGTACTTAGGAGGCGACATTACTAATATTGAATAAAATCTGTTGAACATAGGATGTAACTAGTTATTAATTAAGGAAACAAGTGACTTCATGACTTAAATCAGCCCAGTAACCTCATTCTCCTCAAACCTTGGTAAGGTAGACGCTGATAGGGCTGCCCGTTTGTAGAACTACTAAGAGGGAGGGTGTGCTATGTACTTCTAAAATTCATAAATGGAAAAACCTTTAGGATCATTGACCATCATTCCTTTGGAAATTTAGGAACGCCAACTTAAGTCTATATTTCAATTACCCTCGAGGGAGTAAGACCCCACACGTAAGGATCACCGTGTAACCAACAGATGTAACTGAACATGGGAGGGATAAACCAAAATCAATTGAGAGTGTAAGACTCCGCACGTAAGGATCACTGTGCGATCAACAATCGCAACTTGATGAACCAATTAGGTTAGAACGTCCTGACATACTCATCACTTAGATAGTCTACTTAAAAAAACGAACACAATATGAATGTTATTTAATTCCAACAAATAAATAGGGGGATTCGAAGAATCATAACTGCTGCTTACATTTTTGCAACTAAAACAGGTAACTTGCTATGTTGCAAACAAATAAAAATTGCAATCTCTTATTCCCAAACTCTTTTATTATTTTATTGTTAAAAAAAAAGTAACGCGAATTGTTTGGACAAAACAACAATTCATGTGGATACGATACTCTACTTATCACTTTATTACTTGGTAAATGATTTCATACACTTGCCTAATCCGACCATCAGTTATGCTTGTGATGAGCTTTCTATTTGGACGTTTTAGCTGATGAGTGGCTTATGCCTTCTAGGCTCGTACCATTACAATACTAATCATATTTATGCAATTAATCACCTTTTTATTGACCATGTTTACTTATCAATCATAATTATCGCTTAACTTAATATACTAATAATATCATATTTATTTAGTAATTTGAAGTTGCATATTTGGTATATTGTGTATGTTTATTATTTTGTGCTTATTAGTTTTCTTTTGTTTTAAGGATATTTTCATTTTATTAAATTCAGGTAATAATCACTATTTTATTATTCATTGATTTATTATACATAAAGTATGTATAACAAATACAAATATGAGTAATTAGGTTTCTAACGGTTACCTACAAGTATGAATGTAACTATCGTGCGGGTATGAGCCAATGTATAGGTTTTTTTTTTTTATCAATTATGAAAGGATATAAGCAGGAATACCGTTGTGTCATATCCAAATTCTTTTCGTTTCCATTCATAAGTTGGAGTGGGTTAGAGTGTTGAAACAACGATGCTATCAAAGTAAATTATGGAAAAAGATGAAGGTAAAAAGGGACTCATCTATGTGTCGTCTTTCTTTGCACACAAATGAATAAATGAAAAGACACCATGGATCATAAGGTTTTTCTCTTTATCATTTCATATATAATCCCAATGTAAAGGATCTCTTATTCCTTCTTTATCTCTCTCTTGCCGACACTTCTTTTTCACAAGAACATTGCACTCAAACAAACTAAGCATGTGCATGATTATGTAATGACACCCATTCCAACTTCCAAGACATCTTAAAAGAAAGAATTAACATAGTGTAAGTGGACACGCTAAACATAGCGAGGATCATCAATCACAATTCACAAAATAACATATCATATTGGTAAAATGGATCTATTTATCCCTCCAACAAATGTAGTCGACCTTAGTTGCTTCTATCCATATTTTTCTGTAGTGATTTATCTCTCTTAGTATAACATTGTTTTATTCGCATAGTTCAACTTAACATATCAACTCCAATCAATTACAGATTCAATCAATGTTGTCAATCTGGAGGCATGTATGTTAAATGACCTACTAATATATTTCTATTTCTCTATGCATTTAACTTACCTCATAAATCTCATATTTATTCAATTTAACTCATAACTTTGATTTCCATTTAACTTACCTCATAATACAATGCATTATGAATATATTTTTCTTTGTCTGTACAATGAAGTATGTTCCAAGATATATCAATCTAAAATTAAAAAATATGCATCGATTGAATAAACATAATAAATACGGATGTGAAAATATAATTTATTCCACTTAATAAGTCAATTATAATTACCAATTATTTTTCAATTGCTAATGATATATTTTTGTTCGTAGATAGAAACTAATCCCTCAAAATGCAATGATATATTTAAAGGAATCACGTATCTTAATAAATATTTTTGCCAAAAAAAATCTTAATAAAAACTCTTTCCTACAATACACATCGATCGTAAGTTAAAACCATTATCAATCTATTTAAGGATTGATTTTCAACAAATAATAAAGGTTCATCTATGAGTCCTAATCTAAAGTGTTTTTACTTGCTTATGGTAACTGAATACACCGTTAAAGAGAAAAGACACATGGATGCTGATGTGTCATGTCGCTTCGTTGTAGTGACGTACCGGTGAACGTGAGGGGGGATTTATTGGGTTCATGTTTCTTCTTCTAGACGAGTCTTGGAGTATAGATACTCCATGGTTGTTGTTTTCGATCTCTCCATTGTTTCTGGAGGGATTGGAGGGATCACGATTGTGTCGAGTGGATTGATCCTGGGAATTCTTCGAATGAATTTGAATTCTTGTTCAAAACATATTGAGTCATGACGCCTGATATAATTTTTTTTTGGAATCCCCATGGTGGGCGCTGATGTTATTATACGAACAAGTTATGTCTACCTCATGAGCAGGAGGTGTTGTATTCACACCCGTGATATGATCTGCCGCAACTTGTCATATGTTCCTTCTCTAAACTAAAGGGTAGGTGCTTGTAAAAGGCACTCTTTTCCACAAGTAAATATGGGTGCTAGTAGGTAGCAAAGTTATTAAAGTAAGTTGATTATACTTGCGGCAAGACCCTTATTTAAAGTGACATATTTTGATGATACTCTTCTTGTTGTTGCTACTCTTGCTCATACAATTTGGTTTATTTTGTTACAAATGCCACTCAATTTGTTTAGAGTGTCAAATTTTGATATAGGTAGGGGCAACTATCTGATTTGAATGAGTTCCACATTACTATGAATAACCCAAAAATTATGTGATGGTTTATTGACGCCAAAAGCGGTAAAGTGCGTAGGTGTTTGGCTTATCTAGATATAGGAACAAAGTGGTTCTAGAGACGACACATAAGATATTTTTATGTGACACACATCGAGTACGCGACATAATATCGAATGAGGTACAACCCTGTGTTGTTCCATGCTTTATGATGAGGTCGTAACCTCGAACGAACTTGGATCCTTTTCCAAATTTGAGCTATGTGTTATGCTCGTGATCAACTTTCTATTTGGACGTCTCATAGGATGTTTGGTTTGGGCCTTCTAAGCCCGTACCAATTCACTACCAATCATATTTATGTAGTTATTCACCTTTTTACTGACAGTGTTTTGCATATTAGTCATTACTATTGCTTAATATACTAATCATATTTATAGTAATTTGAAGTTGCCTAATTGGTATATTTTGGATGTTTATTATTTTTCTTTTGTTTTAAGGATATTTACATTTTTATGATCAATATTTTGTTGTTTATTAATTTATTATACATAAAGTATAGATAACAAGTACAAATACGAGTAATTGTATTTCTACTAGTTGCCGACAAATATGAACGTTACTACCCATGTGGGTATGAGTCAGAGTATGGGTATTTTTTTTTTTATCAATTATGAAAGTATATAAGAAGGAATACTAGTGTGTCATACCTAAACTCTTTTCATCTCCATTCATAAGTTGGAGTGGCTTATAGTGTTGAAACAATTAGACAACCAAATAAAGTTACGGAAAAAGAAAGAAAAAAACACGCCAATATATGTCGCTTTTCGTTGCACATAAATGAATAAATGAAAAAGGGAGATGAACCATAAGGTTTTTCTCTTTAGTATTTCGTATATAATTCTAATGTGACATATCTCTTATTTCTTCTTAATCTCTCTTTTAATGACGCTTCTTTATTCATAAAATCAGAGCAATCAAACAAACTATGCATGTGTATATTCATGCAGTGACAGCCATTCCAACTTCCAATACACCTTAACTTAAAAGAAAGAATTAACATAGTGTAAGTGAACACGCTAAACATAACGAGGATCGTCAATCACAATTCACAAAATGACATATCATATCAGTAACATGAATCCAATTACCCCTCTAACAAATAGAGTCGACCCTAGTTTCTTTTATCCATATTTCTCTCTCTCTCTCTCTCTCTCTCTCTCTCTCTCTCTCTCGTGATTTTGTTCTCTCAATGCGGCATTGTTTTCTTTGTCGTCTTGGTGTGACATTGCTTGATTTTTTGTCTTAGTGCAGTATTCGTTTGGTTCAAATTGACATATCAACTCCAATCAATTACAAATTAAATCAAATGACTAGATCTTCAATGTTGCAAATCTGAAGGCATGTATGTGCAACGACCTGCTAATATATTTCTTTGTCTATGCATTTAGCTTACCTCATATTCATTCAACTTAACTCACAACTTTGATCGCATCAACAAAAACTCATAACTTTGATTTTTTTACTTTGATATGCATTTAACTTACGTCATAACGCAACATCCATGAATATATCTCTTTGTCGGTGCAATGACGTATGTTCCAAGATATATCAATCTAAAATTTTAAAAAGTTACACTGATTGAATAAAAACAATAAATGCGGATGTGAAATTATAATTCATTTCACTTAATAAGTCAATTATAATTACCAACTATTTTTTTCGATTGCCAATAATATCTTTTTGATCGTAATTTAAAAACTAATCCCTCAAAATAAATGATACATTTAAAGTACTCACATATCTTAATTGATATTGTTCTATACACATCGATCATAAGTTAAACCATTACCACATGTGTTAAGAGTTGATTTCCTGTCAATCGCCCCGCACTATATTGTCACTTTTCATAATTAACAACTATCCAACCATCAACAAGAATTTAAGTATTAATAAGAGAAAAATAAAGGTTATAGATACAAATTATATATTTTAACTTTTATACATTGTCCCTATAAAAAAAATTACCTTGTCACTACATCACAATCAATCACACTTGTGAGTTGTGACTTTAAAGAAAGAGTTTAATTAATATACGAATACAATTTTCTTACCCATGCATCTCTAAAAAAAACACATGATATTGTTTGTTACACAATCTTATGAGTTAAAAACACATGATTGGTTTTTGACAAAGAAAACATACATATCTTATCTTATTAATTTATGTGACAACATATCATTAAATGTTTTGGTAAATTTCTATTTACACCGACGGTGTATATAAGTTAAACATTGATATACTGGTGGTAAAAATATTTCATGCATAAAAGGAATAAACCCAAGCATCCATTTTTAAGACAACAAAACCTCACTCACTCACAAATCTCTCTCTTTCTCTCTCAAACACACACATACCAACCACACACACTCTCTCTCCCAAAGCCATCTCAGAGAGAGAGAGAGAGTGATCGATGATGTCTTCCTCCGGCGCCGGCAGGTACATGGCTTTCCCGCCGTCACCATCACAGTCACTCCCTCATCTCTCCGGTCTTCGTTCACCTGCTTCATCTGTCATCTCTGAACATGATCAGTATATATCTCTTTTCTCTCTGACCCTTTTCATATTTTTATAGGATCTATCTTACTCTAATTGTTATGCTGAATTTTTTATGTTAAAGTTTATACCTTTGTTATTGTTAATTGTTAAATTTTTCTATGGTCAAATGGGTCCTAGCTTCTTCATTTCTGTTGCTTGCTATATTTGGATTTATATTTGATTGCTTCAATTATTGATTTTTATTACATGATCTGATTTTTGTACTGATTTTATCAGATCCATCATCATAGTGATGTGAATTATTGATTTTTATTTGATGATCTAATTTTTGGTGAATAATGCTATGCCATTGATGATTCTGATTTCAGAGCTTATGAAATATCATGATGGATGAGTTAAATTTTACTTGATTGATGTAATTATGTCTAGATTACTGTGGATTTCTTTGTATAAATGGATTGATCTTTGTGGAAAATAAGCTGATCTTGTTGTTGAGTTGAAGTTTTTTTTTGGTTGAGAATTTGTAGATGAATTGGATTTATTGCTAATTCATTATATGTAAAAGCACTTCCCTTTTCTTTGCTGTAATTTCAGTTCATGATCGAGTTTATTTATAGAAAAAAAATCAATTTTTGTGGATTATTAAGAGTTAATTACATGTACGTTTGATATCTGTGAATAACGGATGGCTGCGATGTGCTATTCTCATTGCATGGTTTTTTCCTTTTGTTTTGCAGATATCTAAGTGAGTTATTGGGAGAGCGTCAGAAGATTAGTCCCTTCATGGCCGTGCTTCCTCACTGCTATCGATTGTTAAACCAAGGTTAGATTCACTGTCAAAGTAGTGGTGAAATTAGCGTTACCGGTATTACCCCCTCCCTTGTTTTTCTTGTTTGTATGCTAATCTAATACTGTTCATTGTTTTTAGATGCTCTTATTTTTGGTATGATTAAATTATTTTTGTTTGATTCAAGGAAGTTTATGGGATTCAACTCCTCTGCTCTATAAGCAAATTGAAACTACTTTTATCAATAAATTTGTTCAAGATTTTGTTTTTCAAATGTTAAAGGATTGTATTTTATTTAATTATGTAGTTCCATTAACTATATAATTAAATTCAAAACTAAATAAATAATAACAATGCATGGTTCGTCCGTTTATCGACCAAGATATTATGGCTTGTGAGCATTGGTTTATCTGTTTTGTGAATTGATTTATCTGTTTCATGCTTGGGTAAGTCGAACTGAATTTTGGCGATCAAGGTAATAAAAAATCGAGATCCTATTTAGGATCGGGTGAGAAGTGAAAGATAATGGTGTGATCACAACGCCGCAGATCATACGGCCCTACTAAAAATATAGAAGTCTATTTTAGTAAAAAACTTAATGATGTAATCAGCGTTATCTGGGTGCTAACTGAAAAAATAAAAAGAAAAAAAGTAAAGTAGATTAAAATCCCCGTAAATGAACTACCCCCATTTTATCCGCAAGAAGTAAATGTCCTACCTTTGGCGGAGGAGAAACCATGCTAACCAGAGTTCCCTGTTTGCCAAGAAATCAGCGATCTGATTACCTCCTCAAAATGTATGGTGAATCCCGACTCTCCATAATAATTAATACATATAAGTATATCACTGAATTTCAAGTAACAATTAAGATATTTATTTTATAATTAATAATCTTTTATTCATAACGTATTGTTCTATTATTATTATTATCATGATAATATTATATCGATGTGTATTTTATATGTAATAGTAATTATGAAATAAGAACACAAAAGGAAAAAAGAGAAAAACCAAAGACGGAGAAGTGAGATTAGGTTTCTAACAGAACCCGAAACAATTCATCTTCTGAGATTAAAAAAGAAAAACACTTGGAATCTTTAGTTTCATTGGACAAAGAAACTAGAGAGTGGGAACAGAGGTTGAGCAGCAATGTCACCTTGGGGGCTGCGGATTACTGCTAGATGGAGGCATGTTGGAGCTCTGAAGGGCTCCTGTGAGTTTGTAACTGAACCAATAAGAGATGACAAACGAACTGACAGATCGCACCTGGATGAGGGCAGAACAACAGGATGAAGCGTGGATGAGTACAGTAGTAGCAAGAATCGTGTTCGATTTGATGCGAAAACTGCTTATTTATATGCCTTTAAGAAAATCCGTTACAAACCTATTATCTTAATTCCTGACCATACCCCATTTAAGGCTTAATATAATTTAATCACGATCTATCAGTGTTATCGATTGTGGCTGGCTGAAATCCCAAAATCCTCCATAAAACACCAGGGCACTGTCATCCTTCACAAATTGACCATGACACCTGTCACAAAATCTGCCACCGCAGTCCACCATGGCCATGACAACACTTTGGTTAATCAATTTATGAAAGTCACATGACTTTTTGATTGACCGAGTAAGATTGAGCGTTAGGTAGTTTAGAATATTATACATATTACTCTCTTAATCGTAGTTAAAAGTCAGGTATTATTATCCATGCACACATTAAATTAGAAGGATTTTAATTTTTTAAGCATCCAATACTTAATCCTTTATCCTCTTCCCTTTCCTTCCCGATCATTTTCTTCATTTCCTCCTCCCCCTCTCCCTCAACTTGCAAACTTACACTGATTGGATCAGATGGGTATGTTATGTTCTATAAATTGAACACAAGTCTTTATTTTTCCTTTTTAATTGAGTGATGTGTTTCTTTTGTTAATATTTTATATGTTAAGGAAATGAAAAAAATTAGATGCCATCTTTTGCTTCTTTGAACAATAGAGATTCTATCTGAAAACCATTTGCTATATCATAATTGTTTTTCTTCCTTCTGAAAAAGTAATGGAATGATAATTTTCCTGCTGGCTGCCGGTTTATGTGATTGCTGCTTTTTGTTATTGTAATGGTGTGGTGTTATTGTTCGAGCTATTTGAACTGTTTGTGTAAAGGCAAGTCCTTAAATGTCATTAAGTTTTTTAAAGATGTTTTAAAACTAAATTTTGGGTTATCTTGGAATACCCTGTTTCAATGGTTCACTGATCTGATTTCCTGGAAGCGTCTTTTATTTTTATGTATAATGTCTATTATATTGATATATTTAAATATTAACATGACACTTGACTGCATGTATTTTTTCTTGCTGCCTCGAGTACTACCATAAAAAGCTTTAACTTTTAGAGATAGCAATAATTCTTTACTGACTCAGCAAACATCCAAGCTGTCTATCGGTTTTGTAGTGACTGCTAACTTGTTAAGAAAATGCTGACATTTTTGGAGCAGAAATTTTGCGTGTTACGACAATCTTGGGGAATGCATCAGTTTTAGGTCAAAGTGGGCTTGAACATGGTAGCCCCCTGGCTGCAGGAGGAATGTTTTCGAAGGGAGGTCTTGATCCAAATGGATGGGTATCACGATTTCAATCAGAAGTACGGATACTAACCATTAACATAACTTCATTTCTATCTAATTCTGTACTTTAGAAATTATTCTGACATAATTTTACATCTTATACTAACTCATGAAATTCATTCGACTGGTTGTAGTTCTATATTTTTGTACAGGTAATGCAAAGCTAAGTTATTAGCTAAGTTTCCGAAATGAGTTAACTATCTTATACCATCATGGTTCAAAATCATCTGTAGTGCAGATGTCAACCCATCATTTACTGACATCCTGATCCTTTCATTGACATAGTTAGGATATAACTTGCATTTTTGATGTTATGACTGTTGATAGTTAGTTATTCTTCGCATTTTTTTTTTAATTTATAATAATGAGTAGTTTTCTGAATTTTGATCAGCTAGTGCAAACCTTTTTGGTGGCCTCTGATACAGTAGTAAATTCATGTTCATCTGCATGCCGGTAAATAGACAATCATATCTGTTTTTGTAATTGACATTAGAATGAAAACATGCAGATGCCAAGTCTGATACAGTCCTCACCAACACCAAGCTGGCTGAGTCCACAAGGTAGCTCGTCTGGTCTTCTTGTTAAAAAGACAATCAGAGTGGATATACCCGTGGATTCATTTCCTAATGTATGGAGGATCACATCTCTTCCCTAATGAACACTAGTTTGTTTTTTTTTTTTTTCGACATAAAAATCTAATAGATATTTGTTGATTGCAGTTTAACTTTGTTGGTCGCCTCCTAGGCCCGAGAGGAAACTCTCTAAAGCGTGTAGAAGCAAACACCGAGTGCCGTGTCTTGATCAGGGGCCGGGGTAGCATTAAAGATGCAGCCAGGGTAAAAATAAATATACTATTTTTAGTTTTGTTATTTGTACCGAGATAAAATTACTTTACTGTGAGCTTCAGAAGATATTGTTATTGTGTTTCTAGTATAATCTATCAACTTAATGTGTTCTCTCCATCATCTGATGAATATTTTCCATTTATTTCACCTAGAGATCTATCACTTATAATTATTCTAAATGTATATAGATTTCATTTGGATAGTAAGGCAGTTATAGTAAACGAATTTTGTTCATATTTGTAGGAGGAAATGATGAGAGGGAAGCCTGGGTATGAGCATTTGAATGAACCTCTCCATATTCTGGTTGAGGCAGAATTACCGGCTGAAATAATAGATGCTCGCCTGATGCAGGCGCGTGAAATACTCGAAGATTTGCTCAGGCCTGTGGTATGTTGTTGTGAATTCAGTATGAGATTGGACAACTTGATAGGAAAACTGTTTGATCTAATTGTTTGAATTATTCTTATCTTTCAGGAAGAATCCCATGATTTCTACAAGAAGCAGCAGCTTCGTGAACTTGCAATGATCAATGGCACTCTTCGCGAGGAGGGTTCCCCCATGTCTGGTTCTGTTTCGCCCTTCCACAACAGCCTTGGTATGAAAAGGGCCAAAACAAGGGGCTAAAATCCCTTTAAAGGGCGAGTGAGAGGATTTTGGAGATTGTGTTAATTTTCTACAAAAGCATTTACCATTGTCACAGGTGATGCTGTCAACAAATGCCCTAAACTGCGATCGAGGCACTGGCACCATAGGGTCAGTTTTATGTGCAGTGTGTTTACATTCAGGTTTAAAGATGGTAGCACATAGTACAGTATAATGGTCCGCTTGAGTTTGGTGAATTTTTTTTTTTTTTTGTTGGTTAGGCTGTTTGGTTGCATGTTTCTGTCTATATTATTATGATTATTATCGTTATATATTTCAGTTTGCATTTGACAGTTTTGATATGGTTTTGCAATATAATGTATGGTTTGTACCCGCGTTGTATATATTGTCTTCTGCATTGCATGTATGGGTGACATTTTGCATTATCAAATGTAGATTATTGATTTTTGACTTTATTTATTTACATAAAGTCAGCTTGTTATGCATTTCTCAGTACCTTGTTTCATAGTTTTGAGGGTCCCTGATAGTAACCTAGAAGCTCTGATACTAAAATTATTCGAGAAGGATAGCAGGGTTAGGGCAGGTAAGCAATCAGTTAGAAAAAATGACTAAAAGTATTTAGTTTTTTAGCTGAATTGTTTGCATGAATTGTAAGTAGCTATATAGAGTGTAGTACTGAGAATAAGCATTCAGAAACTTGATTACAAACTGTTTAACCAATGGAACATGAATTCTTCCCTTGATAGAGCAAGACCTTTGGTGTTTTCTCTTTCACTAAATTTTTCTCAATCATAGAGGTTCTTTCAAAATATGGAACCTAGGGTGGAATCACTTTAGCACTTCAAAGTTCAAACATGACTTTTATGAAGAATATTGTTGTAGTGTGCCTTCAGTGAAACCCAAAGTTGGCAATTCCTTGAATTTGTGAAGATGAAGTTAGTAACACGAGGATATAGGTTGGGGGAGTTTAACAATTATTGCAAGAACTAATGATTGACTTCTATGGCGTTTTCTCTCTACTCCAAAAGGGTTATCGCACAATAGACGAGTAAATCACATTCCTCTCAAATGTGGCGATGAATATGATCCTATCAATATGTGACCCTACCATTACCCTCATATCCAAAAGAGTAGTATTGAGAAGTGGAAGTGAGTAGCAGAATTGTTGGGGTCAGAAATTTTTAACCAAGCTACAAACCCTTTGTCTACTCCAGATATGTTGGTTAAGTAAAATGATGGTAAGTCCATAATCCTTGACAAACACCCAATTCCGATAGTGTGGTGAGTTACAATGTGAAATTCACTTTATCCAAATTTGACATTCTATTCTATCTGGGTATACTATCAATTATCAAATTCAAATGCATTAGGATGATATACAGAAAACTACTTTTACCGTTTACGACTCACTAAGAACATTATGACTTCATAGTTATGGCTTTTGAGTCCTCCAGCCACTTTTCAATGTGCCATGTTTTCGATTTTCCAACCTTATCTTTGCAAGTTTGTTCTAGTTTTTTTAATGATATTCTCATTTTCAACAAGTCTTAGGCAACCCATTTGCAGCACTTAGAGGTGGTCTTTCGAACATCACAACGGTACCAATATTACGCGTATGGAAATAAATGTAGTTTTAAGAGGATGATTTACCATTTGGGTCATGTAATCTCTTGGGAAGGGGTATCTATGGAATCTGCATAAAATTGCATAAATTTTAGTATGATCAATTCCCAAGCATGTTAAAGAAGCAAGGGGCTTCTTGAGAATAACTGCTGACTTTTATTGTCGATTTGTTAAAAACTTAGGCATTGACTGACTAGGTGAAGCTTTTTTTTGTTGGAGCTCAATTGTTGAAGAGGCCTTCAAAATGTTGTAGAAGGCACTCACAATAAAGAATGATCGACCGAAACCGGTTGTGGCAAAGCTGATCGGGGTATGGTTTCAAGATTGTAAATAAGGTGTGTGCTACAATCAAGGAAAGGGAAGAAGACATGGGGGATATTAACAACTTCAGAGATGTTTTGGTCAGATCAAGTTGATATTGAAATGAGATTTGTAGTGTGCAGCGGAGTCCCAACCTCGATACTCTTGTCTTCCCTCAACATTAACCTTTTTTATGCTTCCATATGTTTGTTTTAAACTTGACCACTTGTTGATAACTTAAAGATAAATACCAGTTTATAAATATTGAAAGAGTTAGCTAAAGGAACTAAAGAAGATAATATGGTGAACTAAGTATGGGAACATCACTTTTCTTAGGTATTTAGAAACAAATCCTAAATGTTCACAAAAAATAAATGAAAATCCTAAAACCATAGAGTAGATCTGAGTCGCACTTTAATTGGAGCAAGGAGACATAAGCTACTCCTAAGAATCTTTTCCTTTACGGGTGTTGTCGCTCTTCATGTTTAGTTAACACCAAACATATTTTATTGTTGCAAGGTATGCACACCCTAACTATTATCATTATATCCTCTTAATAACCTTTTTAATCTTTACGTTTAGCCTAAAAAATTAGTTATCATCAATGATGATATTTATCATTTATCTTTTTTATTTCTCTCATAAACTAGTGGTAGAAATTAACATAAATTATTGAGATTTTAACCAAGTCAATCCTCGTGCGAACGATATTTTCTTATCACTAGAATACGTGTTAGACTGTGTGTACTTGCACAATAACGTACGAATAAAGATTTTGTACACACAAGGTGCGCTTATTGGCGCATATAACACAGCACACGTACGCAGGTGCTGCGTTGGTCTCTCTCGGAAGCAAAAAGCTTTCTTACATTTTTTATTTTTTTTAAAGACTTTCTTGCATTTTTGTTGAAACACTACCAAATTATAAAATATTGATTAGGATTAATACACATAGTATTAATTAGATGGAACAATTGAAATCAATTAATATTGTAAAAAAAAATTATAAATATCTTACCCAAGAGCGCTTTGATGAAATGATATGAGTCTTTTCTAACTTAATCAAAATCTTGAATTCGAATTTAATTTTGGACATACAACATCGCTAAAACTCATAAGGAGAGTTACACAAAAAGTTTTTAATATTACATTAATGCATAATATAAAGAGAGTATTTTGGTTGTACATTTAATCGGCATTTTTGCTATGAGATTTTGAGAGAGAAAAAAAAATATCATCTAATCAATTTGGATGAATTCTTTAAAAAATTTGATATGATCAAATTAAATATGATTTAGATTGGATCATTTTCAACTGATCCATTTACAAAAAAATATAATATGTTTGATGTGAAATATAACATATACTAAAAAAACCCATTAAAATGTATTCGTGCAAATTAATACGGTGTTAACAATTGGATTTAAATCATTAAAAAAAACAAAAAAAAAAAGAAATGGATTTGAATTTAATCCGTTTCAAGCTATATTCTCAAAAGGAGACTAAAAAAAATCAAATAATAATTTTATGTTGTCAATTTTTTTTGGATTAATTTACAATTTTAAAAACTATTTCATAAATCTCATTGATATTTTTTTAAGGGTCATTGATATTATTTATTGTCTTAAATTAATTGTCACCAATAAAATGATTTTTACCCATTAAAATATTCTTACTTATTTATTGGTATCTTATTCTTAATTCACTTAATTATTTCACTACTAGTGGTAAAAAGGGGCAAAATGGTGTGGAAAAAAAACCAGACCTTCTCTTCTCTCTCGCGTGTCTCTCTCTCTCACCTACAAAAACAAAAACAAAAATCTTCCATTGATGAATATAGAAGCTTGCATGCATACCCATTATTTCCAAATTCTAATTGACCTAAAGTGAAGGTAAAGGTAAGTCAAGAACCTCACTTCCCTCCTCCTTTTATGCTCAATTTCTCAAATTTCCTCCAAAGTGTGGCTTTTGTTGTTGCATGTGGAAGTGACGTACTAAGGGAAGAAATTGAAAGCTTGGAGGAGGGAAAAGAGCTTTGAAATCAACCTTAAGGTGAGCTCCTAATAGCCTTTCATTCTAGTAGAAATACTGCTTCTGGAAATTGTTGATGAATTTGGACTGTTTTAGGTGTATGTTGCTAATTAATTATAATTAGGAATTATAAGTATTTTTGTTTTAGTCCCCCATTCAACTAATTAGTGGGTTAATGTTATTAATATGTTAATTATGTTACAAAGATGTGGATTGAAGCATCATAATAATAATTGTGCATAAAGATAATAGAAATTGATGAGTGCTAGATTAAATCAATTATGATCAAGAGACTACCATAGAATGTAGGAACACGACTGAAATTGAGAATATAAAATGAATTGTTGTACTCTGATCTCTTGTAGGATTAGGATATGTTACTCATTTGAGTAATGAGAATCATAAAGTTCTCTTAAAACGAACTGGATATCTGACACTTACAGTTTAAAATCTGCAGTCGCAATGATAATATGAATTTTAATATTATGAATGAAATTATTTTAATTCTAGCAGGTACCTGGTGATGTAATAGACAGTATAAATTGTTTTAGTTGCTATGAATACGATATTTATGATTTTTATAAATGAAATGGACTGGCATTGACAAGTACAAAATGATGAAACTGACGTTTATATTGTTCAGATATTATGGCTATATATGACACTAGTGAAACTGGTAAGAGTTGTCAGATACGTTCTATGAAACTGACATAACTTGTCAGATATGTTCTATGAAACTGGCATATATTATCAGATATGTTTTATGAAACTGACATGAATTAGGGGTGTTCAAAACCGAACCAACCCAATAAAAAACCCGCAAACCAAACCAATCTAAACCAAAACCGCAAAAAATCGCACTTGGTTCGGATGACTTTTGCACTGAACCGCGCGGTTCAGTTCGGTTTGCGGTTTGCATCTCAGCAACCGAACCAAACCAAGCCAAACCGCAAGAATAATGAATATTACTTAAACATGTACTAGCCCAATTACATAGCGCAAGAATAATCTCTTTCGATTCGATTTTTCCATTGTTGCACCATCAGGTTCAATTCTAATTCCTTTCCATCTCTTTCAATTCATTTCCAGTGATGAATTTGTTTCCTTTACTTCCCAATAATTTGTTGCATGCTTATGTTTCTTCTTAATTTTACCTATTTTGATATAAGTTTTACCTAATATTTTATCATATAAACAGCAAAATAAAATGTCCTATGTTTATTTTGTAACAAGTTGGTAATATTAGAGTTAATGTAATATTTTTTTTTTATTTCGCGATAAACCGCACAAACCGAACCAATCCAAGCCGCATTGGTTTGGTTTGGATGACTTTTTAAAAATCAACTGAACCAAACCAAACCGCATGCTTTCTTATCTCGCGGTTTGGATGACTTTTATGCTCAAAACCGAACCAAACCGCACCGTGAACACCCCTAACATGAATAGTCAGGTATTTCAAATAAATTAAATTGTGAGGTCACGTAGCTGGTAAATGTATTGATTTATTATTTCCAACGCTTCACTGGTGTTGAATATTGTTGGGAACACCCACACTCGACAATATTCACGTACGTAATTAAAATGAACCAGATGCATCGTTTTATCCACCTTTAAATATTTCAATAATTACCCTTTATATACATTCTTTAAATTACCCTGTAATTCAACTCAATTATCTTAATTATCCTGTATAAAATTCTAGAAAATTATATGGGGTGTTATACTTTCCCTTGAAGTTCTAGATGCAAGAAGTTAAACATAGTCTTACACATCCTTTCTTGTAACAACAGACGACGGGATTTAAATGATCAATCGAGTTGGAAGTATGAATTTTTACAAATGTGATAAAACAACCTAAAAAACTTTGTTTACTACTTGTAGGTTTTCCAGAGTCTTCAAATTGTCGTTTATCCATCTCTAATGGGAGATCTGATTATCTAGAAAATAAACACACGCACACGCGCTCGCACACAGACACGTGGGGATACAATTATATCATTATAGAAATTTGGAAAGGGATCTCGATATATCTTTTGCACAACAACACAAATGAGAGTGGAAATTAGAAAATGTTGGAGAAAAAGTAGAGAACCAATTCTTTATAATTTGGTATTTTATTCATAGGCAAGACTTTAAATAATGGTCGCGTATAGGATTTTGCGATTTCGGCCGTTACGGTTGTCGCGATACGGATTGCGGTTGTCGCAATGTGAATTAATCACAACATTGCACAACTCTTAAATAATGATAGTAACTTAAATAACTTAGATTTGGAGTTCTAAACTAGATAAGGAGATAACTTATGTAATTTATGATCAAATATGTATTAAAAATATGATTTTCATGTATCTCAATTGAAAAAATATCCGGATTCTATGTCTATTGTCATGAACGGCAATTTTTTGCGGCCGTAACGGTGTTTCGTCGCGGCTGTAACGACGTTTTGTCGTGATTTTTGTTCACTGTAAAAATGGTGAAAAACGGTAACGTCTGCTACCTATACCTTTTTGTCGCGGCCTTTTTCTCGGTAACGAAACGTTTATGTGTTGTTATTTGTTGTCAAATATATGTTACATATCGTCATGTGTGTTGACAATTGTGTAACCATGTTGGAAGTGTTTTTTGCTTGTGTAATCATATTTGAAGTGTTTTCTGTATGTGGTTTCCTATTCCTATTTAATATAATAGTCACTAGAGGCACGTGAATTGGTTCAACCAATTTTATTTTATTTGTATTTTTATTTGTATTTTTTTTTGCAATGGCGGTTGGACTGATTGAACCACAAACCAAAGGCTTCACCGGTTTGATTTCCAGTTCAGTTTTTTAAACTTTGGCATAATGAAGTTTGCCTTCTTGCAGGAAGATGATTGTTCTCAAAGACATTGTGCCTGCAGCTCAAAACAACATAGACAGTAAATTTATAATTTTGGAGAAAGGGAGGACAACACTTGAAGGGCAAAATAAAAAATGTTTGGCACTTGTAGCTGATGAAACAGCTGCAGTTCATTTACAACTTTGGGGAGATGAATGTGATTATTTTGATTCAGGTGACATCGTTTATATAACCAACGGTATCTTTTCCTACCTGCGTGGCAACCTTATACTAAGGGCAGGTAAGAGAGGAAAGCTTGAGAAGATAGGAGAATTTACTATGTCCTACGTTGAGACACCAAACATGAGTGAGATTCATTGGATTCCTGACCCAACAAATTCTAAGAAGTATATCCAAGAGTATGTCATATCTCCCCACTCCCGTGCCTTCTCTCCAGTTTTGTAGATTTTGATGTTCATTCTCACTGCAAAAGATCTGTTTGTTAATAAGACTATCTTTATTTAAGCTCTTTTTTTCTTTCCACTATGCTAAAAGGAAGGGTATTTTTATCTTTTCTTTTTTATTGTTTGATTGTTGTGATGGAACACAATAGCACATTGCTTGAATGAAAGATGGGATGTGAATGCAACTACTTTTGCTACCATCAAGTCTGAGAAAACCATTTTATATTATTCGATGTCTAAGTGAGCAACCCAAACCTATGGCTTGTTTTGGTATTTGTTGAACTAAGCACAAGCCTATACCAAATAGAGCAGAACAGGGAGATTAATAGAGCAATGTGAAAATGCAATCTGATATAAATACTGAGGTTTTGGGTAAGAAGTAGCAGAATCATGAGGATAAATAGAATTTTTGCTCTGTGTGAAACAATGTGGCTTGTAATTAATGGAGAATGTGGCTGGGGATTTATTGATTTATAATGGAATGTTCATTTGATGCTGGTAGTGCATAAAAACAAACCACTTGCTGCATATAAGTGTTGAAATTGTAAATTCTAGGTAGTTGAATATATGATAGTGAAAGACAGGAAGAATGAGTTTGTAATGTGGAGTAACATAGTGATTCCATAGCACAACATGTTGGTATTGGTAATCATAGAAGCACATGATTTTAGCTTTGAGTCATGCAATTTAGAGATGATAAAGATGTTTGCCTCATGGTTTTCTGCAAGTAAGAAATTGATATGTAGTCCGTGAAGTGGTTTTTTGAGCAAATCAACAAGTTGGTAAATGGAGGGAGCATTGGAGCCTGGTTGTCAATTTCCTTGTGCTTCATTCGCATATGGAAGGCTCGATTTATACACATATAATGGTTTGGACCAGTAATATATATCTAAAACGATGGTAGGTGATAGAGACAAGTTCTTGCAAACTAAAAGATTGCATTGAGATCAAAGTAGACAATGTATGTGCCAATGAACTTCCTAAATCCTACCTAATCTATCATTTGTGTCACTACTGCAGTGAGCATCCATAAAGCAGGTGATGCTGAGAGTGGTGATTCGAACTAAATGTAGCACATGATATCGTATATTTTGAGAAGAGAAGTGTTATAAACACTTCCTTTCTAACACCTTTTTTAACACTTTCTTATTGAGTGAAATTGTATTGGTACCGCACTTTAAAAATAACGATGAGACTTACATGAGTTTTATCCAATACTTTAGGTCAGAGAGTATTAGAAAGATAAAGTTTCTAACATTTATCATTTTTAAAATACACTTGAACACCTGCGTGCAAGCAACAATGAAAACACTCATGTATTGGGACACTTATAACAAAGAC
>Ga0228710_1001449_pt1 | contig 35616 bp, 19 predicted proteins | sample MedpolnodulmetaG_FD_177995 | JGI IMG/M metagenome (GOLD analysis project Ga0228710, IMG submission 177995) | Root nodule microbial communities from Medicago polymorpha collected in Santa Monica, California, United States - pink nodules | ecosystem: Host-associated > Plants > Roots > Nodule...
AAACAACTACAAAAAAAAAAAAAAAAAAAAAAAAAAAAAAAAGGAAAAAAAGAGGGAAAATAAAACCTGGGTTTGCTAAGCGTTCCATCACTTTATGCAAAGAATCAGTTCGCAAACACATCTGACATCTTTGACTTCTCGACTCATTAGGATTAAAAGCATCCTGGCTCAACTGCAATGCCTGTACAGACAAAACAAGAGAGGGATTAAGTTAAATCACAATATTAAAAACTCAATATACACTACCTTTGCTTTGAATTATTATTATCTTTTTTAAAATGAATTGTAGGTAGTCTGTTTAAACTATTAACAGCAACCACCAAAAACGGCAACAAAGCTTTCACAACCCACCATCAGATACGTGACAATCTTAAAAGAAACTCAACAATAGGAAAGCTTTCAGGAGGCATGTAATGCTTTTTAGCAAAAATGGGTGGTACCACTAAATATTAGAGTAAATAGAAAAACAGTCAATTTTCCCCATTTAAAAGAAGTAACGATGTACTCATTTCATGGTGCAGACGGTAAGATGCTCGACTAGGTAATTCCATTGATTCCATTGATAATGTCAAATCCCAGCCGTTAAAGACAGTGTTACTCATCCTGTCCAACATCCAGTATAACTTCAGCTAAAAATATACACCAAGGGTGTGGGCTACTAGAAGTTAGGACTTATCAAGCTGGACTCATCAAGCATACACTTTAAATGATCATATATTTTAAACAAATGAATTGCTAAAACTCATTATATCTGTTCTTTCTCAACAATCAAACAATAAGTTGCTTCTCCTTTCTTCCCCAACATATCAGCTCAATCTAACCACCAAATTGCTACAAGAAGGCTAATATAATTGACCTGGATTATAGCCTATTTTTAGTTCCTCGGTCTAACTCTTTACAGCAACTGGGGCACATTGAATGCACAAAGGAGCGCTTATAGGATAAGTACATCACTTAATATAAACAGATTTTAGTAGGGAGCACAATAGGGAAGTTAACTTTTCATTGATACAATGTACTCCCTCTGCGCTCAATTGTAAGCACATATAACTAATCACAAACAGATTAAGAAAAAAGGTTAACCTCATTTAATTTTCTTAATGTAATAAAAAAATATTGTATTTGCTGACCTGAACTACCCTTTCTTTTCATTTAATTTTGTATGGAAACTTGTATCATTGAAGAATATTTTGAGAATGATAGCATTAAATAGGGTGAAGTTAGTTAGATTATGCTGATATTTTGGTCCACCAAATATGACTAATTTATTTGCATATATTTAAGTCCAGGGTAGTACACTTTTTTTTTTTTTTTTGAAGAAGCTAAATAGGCCACTCAAATTGGCACTGGAAAGAATTGAACCCGAGACCTTGAGGAGGAGCATACTCCAAGGTCCCAAGCTAAATAGTACACATTAAATCATGGGTGTATGTTAACCTCCAATATAAAAAGGAATAATATCCACCTCTGCATCAATAAAAACATTATTGTTTAAAAAAAGGAATCTAATTCCATATAAATTTCAAGGTCTCTTAAACATTAAATAATCATGCAAAAGAAATGAATGATCAAATATCATGAGAAATGGGATAGAAACGTTTCAAGAAGAAAGGACATTACATAACGTCAATAGGGAAGGAGAACACTAAATTTAAGCATCATAGTTCTAGATAATCCTACCCTTTATGAAGCTGGGTAATTTTTCCTCTCAAGAAATGCCAAGTAATTTTTTTTTTATCAAAAGAAAAAGAAAATTTAGTAGGGGGAGGAAAAGCAGTGATTCAATATATTAATTTGATGGACGGCCTCAAGTGATCAGTGTCATAGACTCGGCAAAACCACACAGCGGTAAAAGCTAAACAAACATGTTTCCATTTTAGTTTTTTTCTATCTTTAGTTTAAAATAAAAAATAAAAAATTGTCAATGAGGAAAAATGAAAAATAGAAAATTCTAACTTACCTGATGAACTGTCATTTCATCAAGATTAATGTGTGTATAAGCTCTGTCCTTTGCCAAGGCTGTTATATCACTACAAAGCAAGGAAAGGAGAAAAAATTAGAAACTTGATGGGCCATTCTATAGAAAGGAATTGTTAAGAGTGAAGACAATTTAATGTTTGAACCATAGAACTTCCGAAGTATATTGATGACGATAAAAACTACTAACCTCCGACAATATATATCCAGTAAAGAATCGCTCTCATCAACTATTGGTATTGAACTTACTTGAGCTGCAAAGAAAATGTCAAAATGTTATGTCGGTATATAATCATATAATGTAGGCAAAACATCTATCCACAATTTCAATGTTTAAATTTGAAAATGGATATTTCTCATTTAGTTAACACATTCATCTTTTCTATGCTGTTAAATTTATCACACCCCAAAACAACACTTCTTCTCAAAGTGGGAGTCAACACTCCGCTTCCAGATCCATCGGCCTAATAACTCAAAATAAAATAGAATAATCATTTCTTTATTCTTTTTCTCTGCTGATTTAATTGTGTGCAAAAATAAAAAAAGAATCAAACCTTGAACTAATAAGTTTAGGGCTGAAGTAAGAGAAGCATTTGGTCTCAATGTTGCTAGAGGCCGGCGATTTGTCTCCCCAATTTTGGGCATCCATGTGCCCACAGGAATTGCACAAATTGGAAGTTGAAGTATGGGCAATGAATTAGAACAATTCCTAAAATACCTGCAAATGCCTGAAAATTCTATCCGGTAACAATCAAGCAGATCTTAACAGCAGAAAAAAGAAAGTTGTAAAAAATAAAATAAAACACTTACATCTAAGGATCCCCGAAAGTGAAGCAAGATGTAGTAGTTGTGGAAATGAACCATCTTCAGAAGATGAATGGATAATAGGAACAGTTGAAATTCCATTTTGCAGAATCTTCAGAGCAACATCTTTCAAATTATCAGATGGCCCTGCCTGCGCAATAAGTAAAATCAACAATCAATCATATGGCCCCTCCAGCATTAAATAATCATGACACTCATTTTACATAGAAGATGCGCATCAACCATTTCAAGATAAAAAGAACAGTGATTATTGGGCAAAGCTTCACACATGACCCAAGCAAAAACTTCGTCGAATCCGAATCCAATAAAATAAGTTGAATAATTGCAAAGTTGTGAAAACGAATGGTACTTTTGATTGTAGAATGATAACAGTGAAACAATTAGATTACTTTATAAATTAATAAAAGATAGGTTTGAAGAGGATTGCAAAAGAAACTAATATTTTGAAAATTAGCATTCCAATACTTACATGGATGAAACGTCTTGAAAATAAAGTCCATTTTCCTTCCTTCCAAGCTGATATGGTATGTGTTTCAAGCTCTTCTTCTGTCAGATTGGACCCATGATTCCCAAGCTGAGAAAAGGATAGTAACAAATTTTATAAAACATTAAAAAAATTAAAGACGGGTCATGAATGAATTTTACAATTAGAATTTGCAGTTTATAACTATCTGGGAAATCTTGAAATCGATTCTCAACAACTAATTTCTGGAACCCAGCTCATATTATGCAAGAAATGTTTTTTTAGGGAACTTGGTGTGATGCAAAGGTTTGAAATATCAAGGAAAACGGAGCCAAAGAAATCAAGTTCTGTAATGACTTATTTCAAACAGATTTATCATATTCATAATCAACGGAAAATAACCATAAATGAAATGCTTGTGATGATAAATTGATATTGTTATATCAAAAAACATGGAGATGCAGAATCAATTGGTCATTTGTTTATTCACTGTCAATTGAACAAATGTTTCTGCCAATATTTTTGTAATTTGGTGTATACATTTACTGACGTAGCTCGCTCCAGGCAACAATATGTCATTTTCTTACCTCTGTCATACATCTTGTATCAGAATTCAGTAGTGTATTGGCATTGTGAGTAGCTTAGAGTTTACACGAGCCATGATGACAAGAGCTTTGCTTTAAAAAACTTGCCAACAGAAGGAGTCAATAGAAGAATACTTACATACCTCTCTTAAAATTAAAATAAAATCCAAAACGCTGAGAACTCCAACAAACTGCCCCTTGCAGAAATCCCAAAGAGGAGCCATGGGAATTCCCTGTAAATTATCCAATTCAAAAACAAATTGCATAAGAAAGCAACAAACAAGCAACCGGTAAACACGCAGAAACAGTGCGAATGAGAAAGCTGAAACCTCAAATTCCATAAAAGGATTCAAAATGCATATAAATCATATCTCACCTATTTATCAGGATTAAAAGGCAAGGAAGTTACATGCAGTAATCAAACATATTTTGAGCAGAGTTATTCAGTATATTTAAAAAGTCCTCTATATGAGCAAATCAAAGATACCTGCTCATGTAGTATGTGAAATGCTTGCTTCACTGGCAGATCAACATCCAAGGTAACAACCTGTGGCCAGATGTCACCACATTAGTAAATCATGTGATTCTAGGTAGCGGGTTTGACAACAGCAAAAGGTACAGTCCTGAATAAAGGGCCAATGGTGGAAGTTCCAAACCTTGCCTGACTCAGGAAGTAATTCATAAGCTGTGCGCATAGACAAGTATGTAGAAATACGTTGGCGTGAGGTCTGTACATCAACATCTGATATTCTTGGCATCACCTCACTCAATGTACCATCTGTCAATCGGACCTGGACGATGAAATTTCATATGCAAATAAACAACTACGCAAATTTAGACATGTGAAAATATAAGGTAGTACAATGCAAAATAACACAAGTTTGCGACATTACATTGTAAGTAACCAGGGTTATGATAAATAAGTGAATACTAATGGAAATTAAATTTTGTGTGTAACTGATTTGGAATAGACGCCTCAATAGGCCTATATATCGTGTGCTATGAATTATGAAAACTATTCTTTGAAATTTCAGTCCAAACATAGTACCAAAAAATCCGCAAGCCAGCACCCAAATAGCAGACATGCTTGTAATCATAAGTACCAGGTCATAGTATGAGTAACACTTACCACACGCTGAAAAGTCTCATTGTCAACATCCATGTTGGACCCAGAAACTATGTCAGGAGGTAAAACAGGTACGAAAGGATCAGTAGCCAATAGTACAGTGTTAACTATCCCATAATCTCCGGTTATATGGGGGGTGTGCTCATCATGCCGCCATTCTCCATCAACAAAAAACTTGTACTGCATTTTAGAAAACAATATAATAAGTATGTAGGCAACTACGAATAAAGGTCAAACATTTTCAATACTCCCTCCGTCTCACAATAGGTGTCCTCTTTCCTAAATTTTTGTCTCAAATTATTTGTCCCTTTTGCAATATCAATACAACATTTATTACTTTTTTCCACCAACATACCCTTATTTATTGCATTTAAATCATATATAATCATTCCACTAACTATAATTAATAAGGGAGTTTTAGTAAATGATATACGTTTTACCATTAAAATCAATACTATTAATCATTTCCTTAATAACCGTGTAAAACTCAAATATGACACCTATTGTGAGACGGGGAGAGTAACAAATACTCCCTCCGTCCTTTTTTATAGGAGTAGTTTACAAAAATCACGGGTATTAAGAAAAGTTGTTGGAGTAATAAAGTTGTCTCCAATGTGTGCAATTATTACTAGATTATCCTTAATTAAATATATATTTAATGTTAACTTTTCATATACCAAGACAAATTGGTAGTATTAATAAGGGTATATTTGGAAAAAGAGTAATCAATGCATCTAGAAATTTGTATATGATCTTATAGTTAGGGACAAAACTTTTTTGTAAACTACTCCTATAAAAAGGGACGGAGAGAGTATTTCTCTGAATCTTTTAAATCCACTAGTGTGAGTCATAAATGAACAATTCAATATCAAACATAAACAGTATATTACTTCTCGCTTAACATTCATTATGAAAACAAAACATCTCCGAAGAAAATCTTAAAAAAGGTAAAATTCTGAATAGATTGTGAATCCTATCCCTCTGTAAATAACATTGGTTATGATTTCCCTGTTGCTTACATGATAACAAGGAACCCGGATTGCCTGCCGTCACTGACTACACGAAATCGTAGGTCAAGAGATCTGTGATCGTCTGATCGAGATCGACCGTCCAGATCTAAAGCAGATTTCGATCCTTCAAAAACTAAAACTACCGAGCTTAAGATCAGGACCATCCAATCTCAATCAGATCGGACATCAGGCGGTCACGGATCCCCTGACTGTGTGATTGCATGCAGTCAGGCAGTCCAGTTTGACAACCAGACATTCAGAGAGTAAACAAGTCTTGAGTTTATACACTAGCTATTATCATCAACACGGAGCTCATTGCCATCACTAGTTGTCTGCCAGAGAAACACTTTGCCACCAAAACACCTTTCTAGGTAAAAAATTATAAAATCCACACACGCACACACACAAATACAAATATAATATTCTAAAAAGAATATGAAACTATTACACAATCATTATCAAGTACCAATGCAACACTATAAACTAACCTGATGATAGCCAGGGGCCAAGTTATGAATAACTTGAAACACAGTTGGACAACCTTCAACTGGTGACATTTGCAGAAGCTCAGACCACCTTTGAGACAAAATTCAAAATTTTCTTATAAAAAATGCAACAAAAAAAAAACACGAATCTCCACAAAAACCACAACAATAAATAAAACAAACAGAATTAGAGCTTTTGAACCAAAAATCAAAACATTTAGAATTAAAGTGTAATACCTTGTGAAAGAACCACTGAGATAAACAGTTCTTCCCCCATATGGCCACACAAACCGCACTGGAATCAGCACCGTCCCTGCTGCAACAACACCACCCACATCCCTTGCAGAATCCATGCTTGGACTGAACATTCTATTCCAAAATTCAGTGTGATACACTCAAAATTCCCACCAAGAACTAAATTTTATAGCATCCTCTAATCAAGTTCAATTCGCAGAGCAAATGCAGCACCAATTCAATGCACTACGAAGAAAAAAATAAAAAATTGAAAATTAATCCCAAAAATCCAACATAAAAAACAAAGTTGAAATTTTGATGCTTTGTGATGATGAAAAATCAAAAATAATGAGTGCCCATTGCACAGTAGAAGGGAACGGAATGAAGATTTGAAGCGGGTAGCACAAAATTGCATGCAAGAAAAACCCTAACCCTAAATCGAGAAGAAAGAAAAAAATCTTACCAAATCGAGGGTCTTGCGTCGACGAATTTAAGAATAAAAATAGAAACCCTATTGAAACAGAACACAGAACAGAACAGAAGAGGTTGAGAAAATCGAGGATGTTTGTGTGCGTTGTGTTGTGATAGACGAAACCTTGAAATATTGTATGAACTAATTAATTTGATTTTATTTTTTATTTTGGGTAAAATTTGATTTGATTTGATTTGATATATGAAAGAAAAAATACTATAAAAAAATGAAAAAGGGTCAATGAATTGTGTGAAGTTGCTGCTAGTAATCAACCTCTGATTGGTAAAGAGATGACAATTTATTTTGATTTAACGAAAAAAGAACAATTTATTTTGTTTTGGCAATGATTGATAATCTTCTATAACAATAAATGAGATACTTTTCATTTGGACGGAGTTATTTATTATTCCGAATTATTTTTTATCTTTCATTAAAGTAGGAGAAACTCCATTCAAATAAGAATTTAAATTAGACTTAGGAGTATATTGGATTGAAATTTTGAAAGATTGTTTTGGCAAAAATAATCTTAAAGATTTTAAAAGATTTTGTATGATTGTATTGATTTTTCTTGATAGAAATATGCACCTTCAATAATGAGAAGCAATAATATAAAAACTTAAAAGTATGACGAACTTGGAATAATTACGATGAAGGAATAAGTAGAGGCTATGATTGTGGGCGTATGAGATAATTTATGAATGTCTCAAAAAGTCTCAAGGTTTTTTTGTAAGATTGTTGAATTAGCATGTCAAGTGTATTTTTAACATTCCTTCAAAAAAAAAAGTGTATTTTTAACTAAAAAGTCTCACAAAATCCACTCTACAAAAGAATATATTAAAATTTGCAAATTTTTGAATACCAATAGACATTTTACAAGTTGGTACAAATCTTAATTGAATACCATGGGATTTGGTTGTGCTGAATAATTTTTTTTGATTGTCTTGATTGAATACCACAAGATTTTTTTATCATTAAAATGTCTTTTAAAATCTCTGAAAATCTTGATTCAATGCACACTTTTGGCTCCCTAAAGATTATAATTTTGCGATTTTGACCTCATATAAAAAACAATAACAAATCAACTCCTTAAGCTTATCCATTTTGCACTTTTGGTCTTCCACACCAATTTTGATCAAATTTATGTGGCACCCACATCACTTAAATGAAGTGTCATGTCTGACTTTCTATCTTCTTAGGGAACCAAAATCGCAAGATTGTGATACTTTAGGAAGCCAAAACTGTAATTAAGCCTAATAAATAAAGTGATGTAGGTGTCGGTAAACATTGACTTGGTCAAAATTGGTTTGAGAGACCAAAAGTGCAAAAAAGGATAACCTTAGGAGGCTGATTTATTATTGTTTATTATATGATCAAAAATTGCAAGATTGTGATACTTAAGGGACCAAAACCACAGTTATGTCATTAAATTATTAATTAAATCCCTCTTAAAAAAATTATTAATTCAATCACTGCACTAAGAATATGAATAATATTAGAAACAATTTTAATCTTATTTTCTATAAATATTTTATCATAGTACATGTGAAATTGATGTCTTTTTCTATTTACAACAAACACAGTAGAAAATCATACAACAGGTTTATATATATTTTTTACCATAATGACATCAATAAAATTTAAGGTTAAATATATTTTTGCTCTCTATAAATATACTAACGTTTTATTTTAATACCCTTAAAAAATTTCTTTGACTTTAGTCCTCCAAAAAAATTCATCGCCACTTTTGGTCCTTAGTTTTAAATCAACTCAAGTCTAGATTTCATATTTTTGAACTAAATTTTCTAGAAATGTTTAAATTAATATAAAAATCTCACTAAAAAAATTAGAATTTTTTAACGAAACATAAATTAAATATGAACAGATATATTTTTTGAGTTTAAAAATTCATATTTAATTCATGTTTTGTTAAAAAAAATCTAATTTTTTTTGGGAGGAATTGTCATAATATTCTACAAATTTGACAAAAAAATTGTTCTAAAAATATGAAATCTAGTCATGAGTTGACCAAAAAGTAGGGACCAAAAGTGGTGATGGAAAACTTTTGTGGACTAAAATGAAAAATTGATATATTTATAGGGACCAAAAACATATTTAACCTTAAAATTTATATTGTATTTTGGTAGAAAATATAATTTATATTATTGATTCACGTTTTTTTTACGTTTTAATTTGAAAATATAGTTATCAAGGGATATTTACTCGACTGACGATAGACTGACACATACTCATGAGTTGATTTAAAACTTGGGACCAAAAGTGGTAATGAAAATTTTTTGAGGGACTAAAAGTCAGAAAATATTTAGGGGAACTAGAACGAAAAGTTAGTATATTTATAGGGACAAAAACATATTTAACCCTTTAATTTTATATATTTACTATTATTTACAAGTTGTTTAGGTTAGATCTATTAAAATAATTTTCTTCAAAGTTGTATAATTCAATATTTTTATGTTTTTTTAATCAAAAGAGTTATATTAATATTAAGAATAATGCTAACTAGTGCCCTAAGGGCAATAGTTAAGCATCCAAAACAAGAAAGTTTTCATGAAAATATTGTGTAATCATTGCTTTAGCAAAAGTAACATCTTATATTTTCAAGACAAAATTTCTATTTGTAAATTCCTTAACCATTGCCCGGAGGGCATTGATTAACAAGACCCTAATATTAATTTTGAATTAAAAGTAATTACAAATAAAAAATATATATAAAAATGTAAGGCCAAGTTTGAATTCTTTTTAAAAATCACTATCAAAGTAAAATGTAAAAACTATTTAGATCAACTATGTATTGATTAAATTCTACATATGACATTTTCACTTTAAAAAAATATTAAAAGTAATTACAAATAAAAAAATATATAGAAATGTAAGGCCAAGTTTGAATTCTTTTTAAAAATCACTATCAAAGTAAAATGTAAAAACTATTTAAATCAACTATGTATTGATTAAATTCTACATATGACATTTTCACTTTAAAAAAATATTTTAGTTTATCCAGTTTAGTTAAACTCATTAAATATTACTTTTAACTTATTTTTTTTTTTAAACATTGAAAACGATGTGGCATTTTGGTAAATATCATGAAATTGTTTTTGTTTTTTTCTTGTTTCACGTTATTGTGGTTCCAAGAGGTTACCAAACCAACCATAGCTTCAACGAGTTCTTGCCTCTGTGATTCAATTCTCTATGTTTCAATTTTGATGTTCATTCTTCTTCTCATTCCATATTTCATGTTTTTAATTTAGATCTCTTGTGTTGAAAGAATGTGATTAAAGTTTACTCAATCATTCATTCATGATCATAATGATTACTCTTTGGGAATATTTCAACATAAGAAGTTAAGGGTTGAAACTTCTTTAGTTTGGAGTTTGAAGTCTAGATTTTGCATACATTTTTCATATGGTTAAAGTGTCTTGATTTAAAAGTCTTAGGTCAATCATACCTTTGTAGAACAAAATAATTTTTTTAGAGAGAACTACAAAGAGTATGTCTGCAGAAACCCTACTAAGGGAGTGAAATATGAGCCATTATGATTAAACAAAGCTATGAACAAAGTAGATAAAGATAAAGAGTCAATTTGAAGCAAATAGTGATAAAAGATTTGTTTTTGCTTAGTTTCTATTTTCTCTGTTTTTGCAACTTAACTATTTTGGTATTATTGAGTTTGGACGGAGGCAATAGCAGGACCAGGAAACAAGCCATCAAGATTGGCCGTTGAGCAATACCAACATACTATTCTATACCCGACGCAGTATGGAAGCGGTTAGCAAGCGCTAAACCTAGATAGAAAAGAACAAGTTTGCAAGCGACAAACTTGTGAAAATAGGGTTGCAAGCGACAAACCTATCAAAAAAAGGGTTTCCATAATCCATCGGAATTGAAAGAAAAGTCTCGAATATTATTAATGAATAAAAGTGTGTCTCTTAGGCTGCATAAGTTCTGCTTATATAGTGAAAGAAATAACAAACTTGTGAGCCGAAATAAAATAAAACAAAATAATAATAGAAAGTTCTAGAAAATTACTAAGATTTGGCTAAAATAAAATACTATAAAATTACTAAGAAAACCCTCCTGCGTCAGTCTCCTCCACCTCTGAAGAACTCGACCCCGAGTTCTCATTCTAATAAAGAGCTTCTCATGCATGTTGACTCCTCCAATGAACAAGTGACCACCCTCCTGGATCCCATTGAGTGAAATGCAAAGATGGTTTGATTCGAAAAAATATAGCGGTTGCTTTTATGCCCTTTCTAAAACAAGTCTTCACGGTGACATCCAAACTCTTGCAACAATGAATAATTTCCCTTGGTTGTATTGCTGAGAACCTCTTTGTTTGGAAATTTGATTCTCCAATCAAGACCTTTATGGACACTTGCAATTGCTCCAATTGTGTAGTACCTAAACTCAATTGACTGCCTTCATTAGTATTAGAAACAAAATTGAATTCTTTTATCCCTGCCCTGTCAACAAAACAACAGTGAATAATTGACAAAACAGAACTGCATTCATCATGAAAAAGGTCGCTCAAGTAGCCCCAAGTATGAGCATGATGTAGTTCAGGTGCCAACACTTGGACATGCTGCAGAATATTTTTAAATCCACTCATAGGGTCAATACTACCATTCCATGAATGAGCAAATAAATCTTCAAATGGTGTGGGAAGATCATCTATAGGCTTTGGCTGTTTGAGAATTTTATTTTTCCACAAAATCAATATTTCTCCCTCTGAAAGACATTCCATATGAAGCTTTGAGGATCCCCATGAGTTATGACATAGCTTGGACACACATTGCACTCCAATATATAGTGTCTGCAACCTTGTTTCCCTTTCTTTAACCTCCATCAGTAATGTGATAGCCTCCATTTTGCAACTGAATTTTTTAGCCAAGTTAAAATCTAAAATATTGTGAATGTCACCATAGTCAACCAACTCATTCCCATATAGTGTTTTTACTATCTCAGTTATTGAAACTTTCTCATAATCAACAAAAATACAACTAAGATTAAAACACTTAGTGTCAAGAGAGTAGACCACATAAATCTTAACCAAAATTCTGCCTTTGATAACTGCATAACTTTCTGGTGCATCGTTTTTCCTCAAGTCAAATTCAGTGATGCATTTCGATGACAGTATGGAGAGTTCACCAGAAAAATCATCTGACTCGTTAGTCTTCATGCCTCCAGGTTTTAAAAATCCTATATCTCCTGAGCATCTTCTGACTAACCATCCACGAATGATTGTATGACAAGTGCAGCATCAATGGTATCTTTCATTCTTTTACTTTGATATATTGTTTTCACGTGCTTCTGTATAATAACAACAACTTTATGTCTCTGAGGCAAAGTTGCAAACTCCTTTCTGCTTTTCCCTCCTCTAATAAATGACTGAAGAGAAGTGATTCCTCTCCACGGCTCCTTGCAATGACAACGATCTTGATAACCCCTAAAGCAACTTTGCACACGTAAAATTCCATGGAGGGTATGGATCCTAGTATCTTCAAGCACTCCAATATCAATCTTTAGCTTGTTATGATCATTAGTTGCCTGTACTGTTCTAGTTTCACTTTTAATTTGAAGTAGCTTGTCGGGTACATGAGTCCTGATGTTGATATACACTTTTCTTCTGTCAATATGTATATAAACACTTGAATTTGGCATTCTTGTAAAGCTATTACCAGCTGTATCAGTACATAAATTCTTATCCATTCCAAGGATTGCTCGGCTGTATTGAACAATAGAGGATAAACTAACAAGAGGAGAGTACATGAGGTTTGGCTTCAGAATTCTAAAGAAAGATGGTATAACCTGGCTAGCACCATAGACAAGAAGATTGCAGGCATTCACAGACTTGCATCTAAAACCTTCACTTATACATGGTTCACTAAAAGATATATTTACTAAAACATTTAAAGAACTTGTGAAAGATGTTAAGGCTGTAACATAGGTTGTTGGTGGAATTGTGTCGATATCAGGTGGTTTTGACGGAGGTGCAATCGACGAGTGATTAAATTTGGCGTGTAAGGTCTCCTTTGTGCCATAACAACCGCGTTTAACAAAACCTTGATTAATGCATGACTGTGAGAATCTTGGTGGACACGAAATCGAAATGTGCGGAGACAACGATGATAACGACCCACCGGGATCGAAACATCTGAGACCATCGAAGCCTAAAAGTAATGATTGCGCGGCTACACTGATTGTGTAGGTGAGAGGGATTTGAAATGCACCTGGAAATCAACAACTTTATTCAGGGTAGAAGGATGATTGTGCGGACATGAGCTTGATCCAACTGGAAACCTACATGAAGGGATCAAAACGAATTTTGGTAGTGGCATAATAAATGATACAGAAGGTTCCATGACCACCGGCAAAGGTTTCAGCTGCTTTGTGTTGGTGTATTTGGTTGTCAACCTCATTGAAATCAACGGAGCCACGAACACATCATCAAGTGCAAGGTCCTCAAATTTTGAATCCCTAAACATATTGTGAATTTGGTTTGACTTTGGGAATTTTTGGTTACAAATGGAGGGTTGCAGTGAATCTTCAACAACTTTGTGAACTTCCTGGTGTTTCACTGTTTGTGGAACTTCACTATTGTTTGTTGAAAGGTTGTCATCCTGTTGTCACGAATCTCCATCTTCTGGTTTGAATTTATCAACATCAAATTTAGCCTTTAATGTTTTATGATCCCTTTTGATAGATTTAGCTGAATTGGCTTCTTCTCGTAAAATCTACAACTTCTTCCAATGATTTGACATTATCTCGTCAATAATTCGATTGTTTTCATCACGAAACCCTAATTGGTTTACCTCCCCTGTTCTGATTGTTTCTGTTGTTGTAGTTGCGGTTGTTGTCGTCGTTGCGGTTGTTGATGTTGATGTTGTCAATCTTAGTTATCAACGCCGCCATTTGATCTGATAGAGCTTTGATGGTCGTGGTAAGAGTCGCGGTTATACCGGCAAGCTCTGACCTCGTCGTCAGTTGACCTCCCATGGCTGATCCGTTAGAAAAAGAACAGGAGAAACCTGCTCTGATACCAACTGACACAGTACGGAAGCGTAGGGTTAGCAAGCGCTAAACCTAGATATAAAAGAACAAGTTTGCAAGCGACAAACTTGTGTAAATAGGGTTGCAAGCGACAAACCTATCAAAATAAGGGTTTCCGGAATCCACCAGAATTGAGAGAAAAGTCTCGAATATTATTAATGAATAAAAATGTGTATCTTTGGCTGCATAAGTTCTGCTTATATAGTGAAAGAAATAACAAACTCATGGGCCGAAATAAAATAAAACAAAATAATAATAGAAAGTTCTAGAAAATTACTAAGATCTGATTAAAATAAAATACTATAAAATTACTAAGAAAACCCTCCTGCATCAATACCACTGCTTCTCTGGGCATGTATTGAGGCAGCAGGACCCACAATTTCACGAAGTTTAATTAATTTAATCCAATCCACCATGCTTTGATCTCACCCAAGATTCAAGAAATTTTAACTAGTAGACTAGTAAAGACAAGATCATATACTACAAATATTTATATTGAAGATATTTTATACATAAACGATAAAATTATTTTATCATTATCACTAAGCAAAAAATGGATTACAAAACTACATCATTTTATACTACTAAAAAAATTAAAGGAACCTCAAACTATTTTATGACATGGCCAAAATGAACATGTTGATAGCAGTGTCTCAATAAGTTTTTTGCAGTAGGTTTCATTCAATTTTGGTGTTACATAGAAAACAAAAAAAAATCGTGTTATAGTTAGATACTAGCCATAACCAACTTGATATGAAGGTTTCAGCAGTTTCAACATGATTTGTTGTGTATTAGCATAGCTGTCATTCTATGTGGGAAAAAGGTATGCAAAGGTCTGAGTTTCTTGGCTCGTGTAAAATTCTCTAAATTGTAAAGAAAATTGTAATGATCGAAAGATCAAGGGCGTATAAGAAAATGTGACCGGTGCATTCCCAAGTCCTAGTTCAACAAGCAAATGTAGAAATTGTTAGATTGGATGTCGTGAGTCTCGTGATACTCAGGAAACCTGGGATCCCTCATTTGTTTATGAGTTTTCAAGTGGTTATTGTCATTCTATCTATCTATAAAAAAAAAATTGTGATAGTTGCAGTTGATACCAAATCTACTTGTAGAATGTTATATGCGGTTTGTCTTTATTTAGTTTGTTGTATATTGACTTCAAATTGTGATTGCAGGAAAACCTGAAATCGTGTCATGATTTTGGGCATCGTGACACGATTGGATTGACAAAGAGGTTGGTTCTTGAGATGGGAAATCGTGACGCGATTCAACAACTTCCTCGCCAAGTTTACCTGAAAGGGATTGGTCACAACGGTTGTTCAGAGACAATCGTGGCGTGATTGGACGAAATCGTGACGCGATTTTGGACTACTGTGACTAGTATTTAAGTGGACTACTGTGTTTGTTTATTTCCTTTTAAGCTTGCTTATCTCTATGCTTGGTTAGTGTTTGTGTTATTGTTTTAGCCCATGTGTGTGTTATTGCTTGAAGACACTTAGACCTAGGATTACCACTACCTTTTGCTCCACACATCTTTGTTTTTCATTGGTGTGATTCCGAGGTTGATTTCACAACATAGTTTTATTAAATGGGTCATCATAGATTAAGTGATTCGTCGGTTAAAAATGTATCTGTATTTTTATTTGAAAATCTGGAGCTCATGCATATAGATTCTGGGCAATAATTTATCCTCCTGTTGCGTATTGTTATATTTTGGACCATAATAATTAATGGGGTTACCATTATCTCTAGGGTGTGATTGCTTCCAGTTACATTTCCATGTTTGGTAGAAATATCAACAACTTATCAAACATTTTTGTGAGAATAATCATCTCTACTTATTTGACATAGCACATGAGCACTCTTGCTCAGATTTAGAGACGGTTGGAGTGAGAGGCAGGGTCCAGATTTTTTCCCCCTCAAGATTTAGAGGTTATCTTGAAATGTAAGAAACATGTAGGACTTTTATAAGGTCAGGTAGATCCCTTATTAAACTTTAAACCTGACATTCTGAAATTTAGGATGAAACTCTTGAGTGAAATCCCACACAGTTCTACCTAACTCAGTAAGCTAACAACACTTTTTTTTAAAAAGTACTAGTCATCTAGTTCTCATATTGGTCCACAATAGTTTAGGTATTGGTCTCAAAATTGTGGTCATATTGTTTCTAAACTTCTATTGTGGAACCATTTTCAACTCTTACTAGAGTTTAGCTGTTGCCTTCAAGCTTCTTCGTAGGATTGTTATACTCTTTGTAGGACTCTTGAATGGTATTTGTTGTTACCTGCTTGATTTTGTTTTTGACATTTATTTCTAGAATGAATAAATTAGGCATAACATTATCTCAAGACGACTGAAAGTGGAACCATTAACCATAGGTGATTGCTCTACAAGTCCCTTGCATTGCTCAACATTTGAACTAAACCGATCGGAAGTTACAATCCAATCCAAAAACAACGATCGAGTTGTAACTCCCAATCGATTTTGAGTGACCGGGATTTACAATCCGATAAACCTAAGAGGCTTTTGAGCAATGCAAGAGGTCTATAAAGCAATCAATCACCTTAACCGTAAGCTGACATCTGTATTTCTGTCTTTGGGCCATTCATCTGACAATTTTGTTGAGGCTTATTTGGATGGACACATACTTTTTCAAGCTCAGGTTACTGTGTTTAAAGAAGGTATCATACACATACTTTCTCAAAGACAGTATGAATTAAGCTCCTTGATGAAACAAATTTTCTAGGTTGTAAGCAAGCCAAGAATCCAAAGCTGCCAAATCTGAATTTGTTCAAAGATGATGGTGTATCATGCAGAGATCTATATGTCAACTGGCCATCTACATATCTTGTCACCACCAGACTTTCTTTTAACAAACTGTTTTTGATGGGAATTAAAAAGAAGACTAGCTACTAGCTAGTGACCACTATAATAGAATCAATTTTTTTTATCATTTACAATCAACAAGCTCATTCAATTTGTCTCCAATCCCATATTTTATCGCAATGAAGTTGCTAAACAAATTCATTCCTGTGTGAAAATTAGTGATACTCATTGTCTTTGCCTCATCATATATGTTAAAATATTGTCACATACTTCTAATTTAGAAGTTATTGGTTATAACTTTATAGTTCATTCCAATTACTTCAGAAAAATGTCAACAAGCATAAATAATTCATTTATTTTAATCTTAGAAACTTGATACATATAGAGCACACTTTTAGCTGAAAACATGGCTTGTAATTTAGATAGACCATTGCCAGCTCCACGATATATATAGAGCACACTTTTAGCTGAAAACTTGGCTTGTAATTTAGACAGACTATTGTCGCCTCGCCTCCACGAGTATCAAAAGTGCATTCACATGTTGAATTCACAACTTGAAGGGCTCCAAGGAAGAGTTCCCATCAAGGCCTTTTGCATAATAATGTGCCAAGAAATCTTTTATGGTAATGTCTTTGTAAATTGGTGGGTTTTCTTCTGAAAGCAGTTCCTTAATAGGACCATAAACCTTTGACTTACCTTCGATTGGGTCAGGAGAATTCACAAAGAAGCTTGCTACAGAAATTCTCGGGCCTATATTTTGAGATAAGACTCGGTGATAAACACTTACAAAGTTGTCATTCGTGATAAGCTGCAAGAGTATAAACAAATGATAAAACTATTACCATAAACTTTCAACGAAAAACAATCAATGATTTTGATTTTAGTGATGATTTCTATTCAACAACTGTAGTTCACTATAATCGCATTCTAAGAGTGAAGTTTTCCGCCTGCTGTGCAGCGGTTCTGCAGCAGTTTCTGCTTCGGTTTTGGGGATGTTTTTTCTCTCTGTCACACCGGTTTTGGAAAAATTCATTATGACAAAAAGACAGAAGATAATAGCAAGGTCGTGCCCGTCTGCACGCTAATTGTTAATATAAGAATAAGAAACCATAAGGAAGTGTCATTATTTTCTCTCCAAATTAATAAAAGCAAATTGATGACCAATATTCATTTGTAGCTATCCAAAAAGAAAAAGTCAAATACAAGTGGTTCTTAAACTGCAAAAGTAAGAAATGAGTGTTTGACCAAGATTATTTGAACCACTGAAAGTCATAGCATGGAAAATATAAAATTTGAGCATAGTTGTAAATCTTATGGCATATTTAACACATTTGATAATTTAGGCCAACCTTTCCACATCAGAGTATACTTTCTCCAGGCCTTGTTCAGTTTTTATATATTAATAAGAGCTTAATCGAATAATAAAACCTTTTACTGAATATTGATTTGACTCTTAGGGCTGCCATAAAATATTTTTAAGCTTTAAGTAAACTTTTATGTGATGCTTTTTTTAAATTTGGGGTCTTACAAAAATAAATGCGGTATAGGCTCAAGCAACGGAAAACCATACAAACCGGTTACAAGACTAGGCTAGCTAATAAAAAAATCATTAATATTAAATTTTTTGTTGGTATATGTATACCTAAAGCGAGGAGTAACCTTGGCGCAACTGGTAAAGTTGTTGTCATGTGACTGAAAGGTCACGGGTTCAAGTCCTGGAAACAGCCTCTTGTGTAAAAAACAAGGTAAGGCTGTGTACAATACACCAAATGGTGGGACCCCTTCCCAGACCCTGCGTATGCGGGAGCTTTAGTTCACCGGGTTGCCCTTTTATACGTATACCTAAAGCAAGAGATTGGTATGTCTTATGCTTAGGTTTAGAATGTTTACCTGTAGAAGATCTCCAACGTTTACAACAAGAGCTCCATGTACCGGAGGAACGTTGACCCATTTATCCTTGTGAAGAACTTGAAGACCACCAAGTTGGTCTTGTAGAAGTAATGTCATGAAGTTACTATCAGTATGCTTTGTAGTGCCCATAGTTAACTCAGGTTCAGGGCACGGTGGATAGCAGTGACCCAAAATAAAGAGTCCTTCAGCACAATTCAACTCTTTGAGGTAAGAAGAGTTAAGTCCTAGTGCCTCTGACAACAACTTAAAGATTGTGAAACCCAACTCCTTTATTTTCTGTGAATATTCAATCACAATATCTCTGGAAGTATGCAATCAACTCATCAATGGCTAAAATAATTCAAATGAACATGATTTGTGACTGCACTTTTGATCATGATTACATGCCATGTGATGTAACAAATAATGAAATCTAGGAAACCTGATTGTACCATATTTAATAGGAAACTTGCAAGGCCAACCAAAGTAGTTCTTCTATTTATAGCATAAGTGTTGCATAATTAATCAACGGTTAAATATATTTAGTCATACAAAATAGGAAAACATCAATGTTAAATCCCTAAAATTTTAAAAGCAGTCTTCCGCTTGTTTTCTTTGTTTTGGGTCTTAACCCTCCGGTTCTGAACAGAAGGTAGCCCTGGTAATCCGAACTCAGTCAGGGGTAAGTAAAGTCTAACCAATGATTACTACAGTCCGGATATGAACTCGGGTTCTCTCGAATGATTCATCCTTAACTTAATCTCATTAACCATTTGATTCCAACCACTAGGTTTCCTTTGTTTTTTATAAAGTATGATCATGGTCCTAAGCTCAATTTTGTTGTAGTCGTGCTCACATGCCCGGTGGATGTAAATCTCGTCAACTACTGCCAACAGAGTTGAGTTTAGGGACCATGGTCCATGCTTATCAGAAAATATGACTAGAAAAAATATTAAATTTTGGGCCTAAAGGTAAACATTTATCTATTTTTTAAGATTACAAACATACATAACCCATAAATGAATGCCTGGATATGCAATAAAATCTGATTATGATTTGGAGAGTGAGAATCCAAATTAATATTGAGTTCATTACCTGCATACTGATGGCACTTCATCTGGGTTGAATGGATGAGGAGCAACAGCAAAACCAAATGTATCTCGCCAATTAGCAGCTTGCCCACTAAATAAGTGTACATTAGAATAATACATAACTTTTTTCTTTAAATCTCGCGTGTAAAACTCTTTTCTTACATCAGCGTCTTGTTCATGAAAGCTACGGATTCCATCAACCATTTCATCCAAGACGGTAATGGGAATTTCATGATTAATCACCTGAAAAAATCCCCACTCATGGCACGCACTTTGAATTTGACCAATTACCTCTACACGCCGAGCTGGATTGTTGTGTATGTCTTTGAGGTCTACAATTGGAACCCTCAACTTGGAGTCACTAGTTGAGTTTTCACCGATGTCCAACTTCCCAGCATGGAAAAAGCGTGGGATCTTTGACACCCCAGACTCAACCAAACCATTGACGCCTGCTTTTGAATCATCAAAAGCTTTGACTTCAGCTTTTCTATCATAAGTGGAATCAGTGGATTCCTCTAATTGATTTGTGTTTTTTACCACCATATTGAGAGGGAAACAAAACCAGAATAGCACTGTCTTCTTAGTAAATAGAATTAGACATGAGAGGACATTAAAATAGGATTGGCAGAGAAGACCAACCCAAGTCAATGAGGTATAAAAAATTAAACAACTAAAGAAACATGTGTGATTGTTTCATATGTTCTGCACGCAACTAACTTGACCAATTAAGCAATTTTTTAATTTTATAAAATTTAGTTAGACAACTGTTAATGTGGAATTAAACATAAAATAAAGAGGACCCCAATTCATTAAAGACAGAATAAACACATGATAGTTTCACTGATATATATGTATGTATAATTCAGATCAAACAATATAATAATAAATAATGTAATTTAGAAAAGAGGAGTCCCATTTGAACAACCATTTGGTTCACAACTTATGGGACAACTGTAATTTACAAAGAAAAAATAGGTATTTTCAATAGAGGGATAAAGTAAAAAATAATGTGAGTATGAGATAGAAAGTTGTCGTGATGTTCAATAGAAAACAAGTAGGCTTTGTTAGTATATAATAATTTATTGGCGGTTTACCATACTCCACAAGCACTCAATTGAATATCTACCCTCTAACTATGCTATATTCATGAAGTTTCTATTCATAATATCACTTGTTTAATTGAACAGGGTACAATTAGGTACAGAAAATGTTGTGTTCTGAAGCATAATCTTGAAGAATTTATTCAAAATTTTGCAATCAAATCATCGAGAAAATATCACCTACAATCTATATCACAGGACTATGACCTGTGTATCTGAATCAAATGCTTAGCTTAACAAAACAGTTACCTGAAGAAGTAGAGAAAGAAGGTGCAGTTGAAGTTGGAAACGCTGCCATCTTCATCGGAGGCGTTGAAGTTGAGGGAATGGGATGGTTGAAGAAATGCTTTTGATATTTTGAAAATGTTGGAAAGTCTGAGGACGAAACAGCAATTAAAATATATGCATTTAGCCATTTAGCGTAGTGTATTGTGCAGGTCCACTCAAAAGTCTACTTTTTTTTTTTTTTTTACCGTAAAGTAATTACCTACAAATTTAGGCGCGTGTTTTAAATCAAACAATGAAAAAAAAATATAATGTTACATATATTAGATTTAAAACAAGGGAAAATTTATGTGCGTAATAATTCTTAGTTAAACTTTACTTACTTTTCGATTGAACTTCGGATTGTTGAAGTCCTTTCTCTTGAGATGGAAGGTTAACACCAAAAAAATAGGAAAAGTTCAACTTAAAGATTACTTTTTGCATATAAAAAGAATGTTGAAACATATGGATTAAAAAAGTTTAAATTTTATTTACTATCCTTTTATATGTATATTTGACAGTTTTTGTATATCACATTAAAAAAAATAACAATATGTATATTTGATTACTACCGGTTAGACCATATTTAGACGCTAACCTTAATACTTTCAAGCATTGCAAGTATATCTACATCGATTTAATATCCTGTCCGATTTTAATTACCATCCCAATTAGAGTACAATCTTATGACAAAAAGGCTTTATTTTGATTTTCTTCTATAGTCACCAACTTCTGATCCAACTTGATGTTCATTTCTTTATTGAGATAGATTGATCTCTTGTTAATTTACTGTTGCATGGAATTTGCATCAGATGTAGACAGATGGTTACCAAAAATCTCCGCACGTGCATGATCCATTTTTGAAATGATGAAATCTGTTAACATCTCTCACAACAAATTCTCTCTCTACAACATCACTAATAAGCTTAAAGGCTTCATGGCAATCCCTGCACATTCTCAAGTTCTTCATTATTCTGATGGTGATTCCTTTAGGTGTGTTTAATAGTCCAAACGCCAATGCAAGTTTCTCACTGTGTAAACTCACAATTTCCTCTTTGGCTTCCTCTTCAACATCAACAAACACCAACCCCGAAGTCACTCCCACGTGCCCCCTCTCTTTCATTCTCCCTTCCAGTTCCCTTAGCAAGCTTAGTATCTCCCTCTTTTGACTACACTTAGATAAGTCTCCAGCATGGAACAAATATGTTGAATCCTTTATCTCAATCCAACTGCTTCCGGGTTCCTTATAAACTCCAGTACGCTTCATTTCAGACCGCAGATTATGAGCATTTTCCCAATCCCCTGCCAATGCATAAGTGTTGGACAATGTAACATATGCAGCTGCCACTTGTTGGTTTGATTTTATTACCCGATTGCTCGCTTCAATGGCAATGTCTACTCTACCATGAAGTCTACTAGCTGAAAGAAGTGTCCCCCACAACAAAGCATCATCCTCACTTCCAACTTGAACTGATTTTGCTAGCTGATATGCCTCATCTATACGCCCTACTCGACCGAGCATATCTACAATGCACGTATAATGTCTTGCATCTGGCATCACCCCATATTTCTCATTCATGGAGTTAAAAAGCTCAAGCCCTTTATCTATAAGCCCTGAATGGCTGCAAGCATGTAAGACCCCAACAAAAGTGATGCCATTTGGTTTTATTCTTCTATCAACCATTTCCTGAAATAGTCTTAGAGACAATGTTCCAAGTCCATACTTTGCAGCACCAACAATCATTGAAGTATAGGGAACCACCGAAGGATTTGCAATTCTCCTAAAGATTTTATCAGAATAACTAACACAACCACATTTAGAATACATGTCCACAAGTGCACTAGCAACCACATCACTTGCATCGTGTCCAAGACGAATGACCACCCCATGAGTTATCTTCCCCGAGCCTAGCCTCCCCAAGCTCGCGCAGGCGGTGACTGCGCTGCATAACATGAAATGATTTGGTTTATTCATCCTGATATGATTGAATTCCCTGAACAATTGTAGAGCAAGGTGCCCTTGCCCATTCTGCGAATACGTAGTGATCATGGAAGTCCAAGAAACCACATTTCTTACCCACATGAAGTCAAAAATCATCCGCGCCTCATCAACACAATTACATTTCCCATACATATCAATTAGGGAAGAACACACAACAAGATCGGAACGATAACCAAAAACCTCAACAAGAGCATGAATTCTTCTACCAATCTCAAGATTGGCAAGAATAGAACAAGCATTGATGAGAGTGGAAAAAGTGAATTCGTTCGGCATAACCAATGTTCCTTGCATTTGATGGAAGAGGCATAGTGCCATATTGGGTTGACCCAGTCTGACATAACCAGCCATAAGCAAAGACCAAGACACAACATTTGGGTGATACATTTCGTCGAACAGTTTATGTGCATGGTCGATTTTAAGAAGTTTGAGATAAGAGGTAATGAGATTGTTGGTGGTAAATGTGTCATTTGATAAACCGGATTTGACAATATTGGAGTGGGTAGGGGTTGCAGAGGGCAAATCGTTGATTGTTTGGAACTTTCCGATGTTGTGGGCATTGGTATTGGAATGGAAAGAGAACAGTGTCAGTTTGTGATGGCGGGAGAGGGATTTGACCAAATTAGGTTTCATGTATATTCCACCTTTAAACACAAAAAAGACGTCACAAACAAAGTACATCATCAAAATCGACCAATGGATGGATTACACTTTTAAAAACCATTTTATTTTTAGTAAATTCTTGATCACAGTAGTACAGTACTTCTAGTCATGCATTGCTCATTTTCCTATTTTTACTTTGTACAGAGATAAAGTCAATTATCAGTGCGTGCACATTGCGTAAGTACTATACCTAGAATTAACTTAATTGGACAAATTCATGTTTGAAACAAGTTGGATTTGGTTAACTTATCTAGAACTTCAAATCAATATCCAGTTTAGTTTGAATATATTAAGTACGAATTCATGTTAACTGACGATGTCAGATATATGTGTTAAAAAAAGGGTAAGAAAAGGTATGTAATTTCCAAACGATAATACAAAAGTTGCCTGGTACTTTTAACTATGAAGTTTTCAATCAGTAAGAGTAGAGACACATGTACAACCCTTTTTAAACAACTATTGAAACAACTTTGCTATTCTTTCATTTCATTGGTCAAAAACAATAGAGAGAGAGAGAAAGAAAGAGAGAATAAGAATATAATGTGAGTATGCGAGAGAAAGTAGTCAAAAGTTGTACCAAAATGGTTGTACAAATATCATTTCTCATCCAGTAAACAATAGCAGATGAGCTATTTCCTTGGATTTAAGTTTAGTAAAATTAGCTTATAACAAGTGTATTTGATTAATATTATTATTTTTCAATCAAGATTACACGGATAAAATTAAGATAAAAGGCAATCAACTATAACCTTGAAATTATAAATTACTTTAATTAGTTTATCAAAAAAACGTTATAAGCTTATAAAAATAAGCTATAAGCTCTTGAGAAAATGGTCACTGCCAAACAAATCTTTTTTAGTCTTACGAAATTATAAGCTATAAGCTCAAACATGTATCTTACCAAACAGACCCATAGAAAAAGATTGACTAAATTCAGGAATTTAAAAACAAATATTGATGATTGTTATAGGGGGTGATGCGCATGATGTGTAATTGTTGTAAGCCTCTGAATACAGACTCAATTCCTACTGATAAAAAAGAGCTTGCAGGAGACAATTTGATGTTTTCTTTTCATTGATGAGCATACGATACATGCAACAAAAAAGGTAAAAGAAAAGAAGACATGGTATATACACAACAAAATTTTTATCGTGTATTAGAGATTGGAACAAGAACATCGCTAAAGTCAATTTTTGGATTTTTTTTTCTTATAACGCCGAGGTGTGTGCATACTACGTACTAAAACGCAGTACTAAGACACTGGAATGATAATTTAATGAATCATGTGATATCCCAAAATAAGGATGCAAATTAAAGATTCCTACCCTGGCAGCCATACTCTCAAGATATATAAAGCATTCACCAGTCAGACAGACATAATTTTACAAATCTTTGATAAAATCCTGATGTAAAATATTATCTTAGACAATTATGTAAAGCACCGTAGCAGTAGCTTTTGAACTTAGAAGACATATCCATTCATCTGGTGATTTCTAAGCTGATAATAAGAATACAGTTTCACCGAAGCTACAAATAACAGTACTTTTTTTTCCTTGGGGGGTGGGGGGAGGGGTTAACAGATGGGCATCAAATAAGCTATGAGATGGAATTGCAGCAATCAAAAGCAAAAAAGTTGGTGAGGGTACCAATGAGCTGGAACAACTCAATGGAATTGATTAGTGTCCCAACTTGAGCACACATCCAAAACAGTAATCTACATTTGCAGCTCCTCTTTCGAGAAAACTTAGGAATTTTATTTTGTTTTGGGAGCTAAAGTTCAAGCATGATCCCCTCTTGTTTTGCTAGTTGCAACAACCACTTCATTTGCTCAATCATATGATGGCAATCAAGCTAAGTACTTGAACATATTTGGATTCTCTTTGTCTCTTTCCAAGTAATCCCGAGAAATCAAATCTTCAATCCGCTTTTTAATTGCTTTGACATCAGGCTGCATAATTACATACCATTTAAAATTTAAGATTTGAGGGAGGTAAAAAAACACACAAGGTTACATAAAAGTGTTATATAAGAGTATGAACCTTAAACATGCGACCCAACTGCTCAACGCACTCCATAACTAACTGTTGATAGCCCAAAACTTTCCGACTCTTCATAATGCGCACAATTGAGGCATCAATGGCATATCTTCTGTCCTTGTCAACATCCTCGATTACTTTTTTCTTCTCATCCACAGGAGGTAGAGGAATCTACATGAAAAATAATGTGCCACAGCACCACTCAAAAGTCCGGTAACGAGAATAGAGATTGATGTGACCAAGTAAATGAAGAGACAATATTAGAATGCTATTTTCAAATAAATTATACCTTGATCCTCCTCATTTTGTCAGTGAACTTTGCATTAAATTCAAAATAATCAGTGGGTGATATCGTTTTTGTGTTTGGCTCCTTGATAAGAATCTTATACTTTGCACATGACAAAGAGTGGAGTAGCCTAATGACATCTTCATCCAATAAGTTTAACTGAGTCATTATCTCAGAATAACTCAGTCTATCAGAGGAATTAAAAAGCAACAATGCTGAGGCCTGTTGAAAAACAAGACAACATTGGGTGAGTAAAATAAAAATCCATATGAAAATTTGCGGACATCACAAAATGGTAAAATGAACGGGTGAGGGCATAACAAATAACAAATACATTATCACAGATAAGCAGGTGGTAAGTGATATAACCTGGTAGGTTGTGACAACAAGCTCCACGGTTTTTGGGTCAAATTTCCCACTTATGTTACAGGTACCCAAGGAGTAAATCCATGTAAGTTTTCTGTGCTTTGTTTTAGTTGAATAAAATTCTTTGAAAACTTCAACGCACTTAACCTGAGAGAGAGAGAGAGAGATAGAGAGAGAATGTATTAATTATCGACCAAAATATAGGTTTAGTATCCAACACTGAACACCAAATTCTAGATGGTTATATCAAAAAGATCCAGATTACCATTTCTGCAGGAAGATTGAGATCAAAAGATTTATAACTAGGCCAGAAACCAGTGGTCAGAACTGTAACTGTTAAGTCTATTCCAGGGTCTGCATTAGGAGTATTGCTTAAATACTCCTCAAAGCTAGTTTGATTCTCCTTTGCCAGCGTCAAATCTGTAACCTGGTGGGAGTGAAAAAAACCATTTAAATTTTCTTTTGCCAACCAACAAAAAAAAAAAGCAGCATCTAGTATATTGGCCACCATATACAAATACTTTAAATGACTGACCATTCCTTCCATCTTTGAGGTAAACTGTCCGCCACACTGTTGCTTCAATTTTGTCAAAATACTTCTCTCGTGATCATCATTAGCACTCTTGTCAAAAAGAAGCCTGCGAGCAAGCTTCTTCCTGAAAGCAACCAAACAAGAATCTTGTATTAATTTCTATTTCAAAACATCTTACATGAACAAAAGGGAAATTTTGATATTCAGATATGTCCAAATAAAATTGTTTAATTAGCCGCTTTCAGGTAAATATTACATAATAAATAGTATGAATCTTTACAAAAGATCACAAGAAGTTTCAATTGTAAATGTTGTTTCTTTAATATCACAATAAAATATTGTTATTTAGAGAATGGGGTAGACATTTTGCATCATCAGTTCATCACTGTGTCCCAAGATATCCATAACAATACTTGTCTCGTTGAAATGTCCTTCAGATATACTGATAAAAGTCTAGATTCATATAAGGAAAAATAATAAAACCAAAAGAAAATAGCTTTTTTCCCTTCCTTTCCATATTTTCCCTTAACACTATCTATTTCATTTATTTTAGCTAACCATTCATCTCAGCTTTTAGTTTATCCGAACTAATTATCCCACTTTCTAGTTCTATTAAATACGAATATAAGTGTCACAGAATAGCTCTCATAAAATGATGGCTTAAGCTAGTCTGCTATGGCTTAAAATGTGGAAAGCCAAGGATTCAACTAAAGGAATAGAAATGGCTAGAATTGACTCCTAATCAATTGGTGATAAAGCCCCTAAAATAATGTCATGATCTCCAAGAAACAAGTGATCAGGTGAAAGGCCAAGGATGACATATTAATGTCTCTAAAATTAGGGAAAACAACCCTTGCATGAGACAAAATTTAACTCTTAGAAACAACCGAGAATGGTAGTAGCAGCAATTTCAGTGAATCAGTAGTCCACGAACGTACACAGCAGTGGGAGTAAGTATGAAAAAAAATGAGGATTGAAGACCAATGAAATTTTCTTTTGCTTGTTTGGAAATTGGACAAAACTTTCAATTTTTGCCGACCCCACTTAGTGGGATAGGGCTTGGTTATTGTTGTTTGGAGTTGGGACAACATATCACAGAAATTTTTGTCTTCTCTTGTATTTTACCTGTAGAACTCGGCAAACAAGTCCTTGTCACTAATATAAGCGAGCAGCTTTACCACCTGCAGATAGAACAAAACAAATACCAAAGTCAAGACCATGTACGTCCAGTTTATAAAAGTAGAAGTATAAATGTCGTGGACTTGTTAAAACCGCATGTATCAAATTCATATAAGTATATATATGTTGCGGACCTTTTCAAGAGTTTCTTCAATTGCTTCATCACTCAATTTTTCACTTCCTCCTTTCTTAAGAATGTTATCACAAAAAGTGGCAAGAAGTTCTGCACTAGAGTTTCCAGCAACACCTTTGTTGCAAAAGACCTCAAAAGCCTCTTTAAGAGCCTATATGATCAAATCTTTCAGATTTACACACATATCAATCTAACATAACTATAAAATAAAACCATCTTCAAATCAAAACCTTGTGGAAAAGAGTGTGATTCTGGAAACAGGAGTTCACATATGCCAGGTACTTGTCATGTAGCTCAATCACTTTCCGGACAAAAACCTAAAGAGACCGATTTCAGTTTCAATACATGTAAAAATTGCAATTAAATCAAAATTTTGAAATTTAAAGAATCACCTGCTCCTGCGTACCAACAATATCCCTTTTCTCTGCCTGTAGACATAATAATATAAAAGGATGAAAAAAAAGGGTCAGAAGCAAACAACAATTCACAACTTCAACAGGAAGAAATCACATGTAAGTGATGTAATAAATGCATAAAATTGTTAAGAAAGTAATTCTAAAACCATGTCCCGTCTACAATGCACTGAAATCTGAATAAAAAAGTCACTATGCACCCCGAGTTGAAAATTACCAGTTCACCTCCTTTATTTGTTTTGTAAAAAATTGAAAATCAATTATGAACACTTCGATATTGCAAACCGACCCTAAGCGTAGTAGTCTTTCATCCATTATCAAACTTAGAAAGTAAACCTTTCAGCCTGGAATAAGCAAAATTGTAGAATATATGATTCAAGAATAGACCTTTTTGTTACTAGCTGCATCTTCAGCATGCTTCACCAACGCCATGCCTTCAGTGGTAACATGCTGATAAAAAGGAAAAAGATTAAGATGTTTGGCAAGAAAGAAGAAAGCAGAAACAGACAAGAACTCAATTATAAATATATTTGCATTATCAAAGGGATGAAAAGCATAAAGATAAGTTCAATGCCACCAACCTGCTTAAATATACTAGAAACAGGATCCAAGCCACGGGGTATTTTAGAAAATAGCCTGAACATCCTTGACAAGTCTTCACACTGAACATTTGAAGATTAACATAAGAACATTTCATTCATGGTTAAAAGTTATCTTGCACATTACAACTAACAAGAAAAATTTCATCCATACCTTATCATCTCTAAGTAGAGCATGACATCCCGAGTGCTCTTTCTCAAGGAGCTGACTTGCATATACAGACAACAGCTCATTTTGAACTTTCTAAGTGATGCAAGTTTTTTCAGGAAAACAAAAACAAACAAGGGAAAAGTTCAGAAACGATAAATGAGACCAAAAAAAGAAAAGTCATTATAATATGTAACTGATTTTCTGTAAGTTGCTCGCAATCCATTGATATTGGCAAAAAACCGAATAGATGTAATGGTAAATAATATCAATAAGTCAAGAACAAACCTCTAATAACTTTGGCTCACTACTAGAGTGCAGGTAATGAGCAACCCTATCTTTCTCCCGTCTTAAGCACTCCTCAGCCTGTGGTAGAAAAAACATGATCAACTAAAGGACAGAGATGCAAATAAAGAAAACAAGTTACAATAAGCACAAATGAGAAACCATACCTTGAGCATATAATCAGGACAAGAATCTTCTAGGATCCAATTTGAAGCCTTTCGAGAATAATAAGCAGAAGTGTCTTTGAGCATGTCAGCTTCAAAATCATTCTCATAGTGGTCCATTTTCCCCATTCCAATTTCAACAAATATATCTAATACATTCTTTAATAGAGCTCGATCAATCTGCTCTCCCTCGCGCTCTTGATCAATCTTTTTGATTAAAAAAAGGATTAGTTAGTTGATATGACTTGGTTCACATAGACAACCTACCATAGAAAGAAAAACAAACATACTAGTGATATAATTGCATCTCTCATTTTCCCATGTAGTTCCTTGTAAACCTGTAAATAATAAAACCCGTCAATATATTCTGTAATGAAGTATTCTTGAATGCAATGACAATAATAGGAAAACATCCCAATTTGCAGCAATACTACAAAGCTTGCCTATATTAAATGCAATAAACAAGAGTAGCTAATAAAAAAGAATGAACAAGACATCATTTAAAGTTCATTGTAACGTTACCAAATCACGGAAGCAAGCCAATCCAACTTCATTAAGAGGTGGAAGTGACCTCCGGGCAATGAAGTAGCGGTCCAAATAGTGAAAGAAGCGAGAAAGCCACCTCACCATGATTTTATGGTTCGCCCATCTCTTTACAAGTTCTCGTAACATAAACTCATCATGTTTTTCTCTCAAAGAAGGTAAGACCTGAACTCATAAAGGGAAGGAAAAAGTAAACCAAAAGGAAAACAAAAGATGGCATTTATTAGCATAAGGGTTCTGTATGAAAACTTAAAACATTCAAATCAGAAAGATAGATACAGAGAGCTCAAACTAATGAAATTATGATCAAAATTCAAAACACAGAGAATTACTAATTCATGTAACTTGTAATTGCATGAATTAGTAGCATATACCACTTTTGTCCCTGAATATAGGATCCTATTGACTAAACCACAAAAATTAAGAAACGTGGTAATAATACTAAATCTGTTAACAATTGCTATTTTTTAAGTTTACCATTCATAGTATTTATTACTTACTTTATTGGTTAGAAAAAAATGTAAAATAATTAGGGATATTTCGGTAAAGATATCATTAATGCAGTTGAAAATTTGAAGGTCCTATGAAAAGATACAACGGAATTTTTTAAAAGGGTCTTCTATTTAGAGACAAAGGTATATATTCAGAAATAAGATTCTAAAGGTGAATTTATATCATCAAACCCACATAACGTTGGAGTCTATTTGGATAAGGGTAAGATCATGCTAAAGGTTTACAACTGCATTCATTTACCTTCCTCTTTCTCGCCATATCGACCGGCCAAACATGAGAACAACGATTCTTTTCCATTGTATCCCTTCCCTCACTAATTTATCTGATTCCTTTCCATTCAATCCCATGTCTCTAAAACTTCTTAACATAGCCTGACTGTAAAAGGAATTCCCCTTAAACAAGTAGTTTTTTAATATTGTCAAAGACTCAAAATTTGGAAGTAATACCACTTCTTTAATTCTGTTTCCATCTAGTTCTTCTTGATGATGTTTTCATTCATTTCTCTAGGTCTAATGCAAATCATCTGCAATTTTGCGTATACCTACTACGGCACTTCCCCCACTACCTACATATGAAGCGCTAACATAGACTATGACATGACACTGACATGTAGACACCGGTAATAATTTGATAAAATGGAAGTAATTGAATGTAAGCACATGTGTCAGTGTTGTATGAGTATCAGACACTCGGAGATGCCTTCGACCTTGAAGAGTGGGTGGTTGCTACCTACCACATGTTTTCAAGCACAATACCTCAGCAGAAGTGGCTGGTTGCTACCTACCACTTGAATTGTATCCTCTTGCCCTTGGTTTATTTCCCTCTGATGTTCAGACTATGATATGAGATTTGTGTTGTGTGGCACATTTTTCCCTCTGATGTTCTCATAAAAGTGTTTGCACCTAGTGATGCTTTATTCATTATTTGCTTCCCTTCCCCTTACTCTAAACGATGGTTAGTTGGTTGCACTTGGTATGAAACATTTCAAAACATGATTGAACGAGTAAGGTCTCATTCTCATTAATCAGGTCCACTGGCCAAGCCATATTTCTATATTTGTTTTGAATCTTTCAAATCTACTTTACCCTGTATGAAAGCTACATAATACATTTTCCCCACAGAAAAGAAACAGAAGTTCCAAACTCCAAATCCGATTGTCACACGAGTGATAACAAAAAATAGCAAACAAATCAAGTCTGGGTAAAACAAGCGAAGCCAATAATACCAATACAATACTATAGAGTCAAGATCATATTATTTGTTGTAAATAACCTCTGTAGCACTGACACTTCTTATGGAAGGAGTGTCTGGTGTCCGACACATGTTTGGACACCAACACATGTGATTACATTCAATTAATTTATTTTTTCAAATTTTTACCAACGGCGTGTCATACCCGGTGTCTGTGTCTATGTTAGTGGTTTAACCAAATGAAAGTGTAACTCACCGTTGACACGATGTACTCTTCAAACGCTTCCTTGTACTTATCATACAGTGGCTGAGAGTAGTCATTAGGAGGCTTTTGAGTACACATATTGTATATAGTCCTGCAAAGAAAACAAACAGAGTGTAAAGTAAACTCAATTAAAACGAATTCAAACAAAGAAAAATCTTAAGAACACGAAAAGAAAGAAAAAGTAGGTCAAAATCAGAGATGAAAAAACTCACGTGTAAAGCATCATGTAATCTTCAGGACTGAATTGAGGTTCAGGCAAACCTTCAAGAATGTTCTTGAGCTTCATGATACCCCTATGCATAAAATCCCAACCTTGTTCTAGGTCTATAGTTTTCCTTTCACTCATTGACATGTTGCCAAATTAAGCAAAAATAACCTAAAATCTGCAATTAAAGATTTCCAAATTAGATAAATAACAAAGAATTAATCAAAAGGAAATTTCATAGATTAAAATTAGAAAGAAATTGAATTGGGAATTGTGAATGTGAAAAACGATAGAAGAAGGAGAAGAAGGAAGGAAGGGTTGGGTGATTGAGAAATAAACCTTGAATGAGTTGAATCGCGAGAATGAAGGGAACCCTAAGTTGAAGAAGAAGGAGAAAGAAAATGTAACACGAGCATTGATCGGAAAAGAAATGAAATGAAATGAAATGAAAAGAAAAGAAAAGGTAGTAACTATAAATAAGCACTGTAATCAATGTATCTATACCCAAATGTCACAATAATCCTCAATCTCAACTATTCCGATCATTTAATTTACTTGGTACCGCTTTCACATAAGAGTTTATTGTCATACACATTTATGTATAAATTATTTCTATAAAAAAATCGTATTAGTTAGTATAAGATATTTTCATTAGATATTTTCAATTTATGTAAAATTTGAAAAACAATGGAACATGGATTAAGTTGTTTTCATAAAAAATTTCAAACACTCTTATATGTATATGTATTTTTTTTTTTGTGGCAAGTACTCTTACATCGTGATTCGTGATATACATTTTTTTTTATGGCAAGTGCTATTACATCATGATAACTCAAATAAGTTAATTTGAACTATCTTTAATGTAAAATTTGTGCTAGTACCCTCTATGATGTATATTTATATTATTTATATATAATAGTAATGTATGTATAAAGAAAATATGAGATTTTGAGTTGTCTTTTTTATTCTTTCAATTATATTCTTTAACAAATTTGCTTATAAAAATGTATTATATGATATGTAGAGGCTGATGTTCAAACTCCAAATTTCTTACTTATTGACTTAACTTTATCATTAAGGCCGATAATTAATTGATTAAGCAAAAGCATCGTAGGATCTTTTAAATCTAACCCTTGTACGGAATTAGTCCCTTGTCACAAGTGCTTATAACCACTTGTTGTTATCAACAAATAACAACTTGGCAGCTGATCACATAACTGAAATTTGGAATAAGGAAGTGTCTTTAAAAGTTAGTCTCTTTGCTTTTGTCTACTGCGCAATAGGCTACCAACAACAGACAATTTAGTTAAAAGACAAATTTTACAACCAAATGCTTAGCTTTGGGTGGGTGGATGTGGCATGTTGGAAGACCCAAAACACTTGTTCTTCTCTTGTGATTTTTTTGGTAAACTGTGGTATGATATTTCTCACTGGCTTAGGTACCACATAGTGTTTCCTGAACATGTGTCAGATCATTTGTATCAATTTGGCACCTTAGGCGGGTTTTCCAAAAGCAACCGCTCGACTTTTAACCTTATATGGCTTTATTGTGTGTGGGTAATTTGGATTTAAAGAAACGCTTGGGTGTTTCATCAAAAAGAGGCTTCGTTCCACCAATTACTAGATAAAATTAAACTTCAATCATACTGGTGGTTGAAAGCGAACCGTCCTAGCTTTACATTTTCCTACCATTTGTGGTGGTTGAACCCTTTACCTTGTCTTGGTATTTATCTGTAATGGGTGGCTTTGTCATTTGATCTTTTTATTTTGTTACCCTTTGTTATGAGGTTGTAATTTGATACTCTTTTAACTAGGTTTTTGCACTTCTTATGCTGAAACTTCGAGGCTTTAGTAATATATTGGCTTAATTGCACTTTTGGCCCCCTATGTTTCAAGAAGTTGCGATTTTGGCCCCCTAACTAATTAAAATACAAAACAGCCCCCTATGTATTAGATCTTTGACAGTTTTGGCCCCCTAAACCAATTTTGACTCTATCAACGCTGACGTGACACTTCAAATCCGCCATGTGTGCATTGCTTTGAAGTGCCACGTCAGCGTTGACCAAGTCAAAATTGGTCTATGTGGCCAAAACTGCCAAAGATCTAAAACATAGGGGGCAGTTTTGTATTTTAATTAATTAGGGGGCCAAAATCGCAACTTCTTGAAACATAGAGAGCCAAAAGTGCAATTAAGCCTAATATATTTCATTTGAGCTTCTTAAAGGAAAAAAAAATACTTCCATAAAATACAAAATTAAATTAAAAACCGGTAGTTTCACACATACTTATATCTTACTATATCACTGCTAGATAGAGTTAATTTTTTTTCTTTCTTCTTCTTTTTCTTAGATATAGTAATAAAAGACCGTAGAAAGAATTGGTATGGAGCGTTAATTTTTTGATAGGCAATTAATTCTACACTTTATTTAGTGCGTGCAAGTTTTCTATTTTTCTTTTTTGTTGCTACTAGACTCTTTATAAAACAAAAAAGAGTTGATTCACATATATTTAATTAGTTTGTTAAAAAAAACATATTTAATTAATCTGCAATTCTTGTCAAAAAAAAAAAAAAAATCTGCAATTGACTATTTTTTTTTGTTGAGAGAATTGACTATTTTTTTTAACAATAAAAAATGGAATATATTAAACACCAAACAAACAACTCCCTCAGCACAAGGTGTGCC
>Ga0228710_1001451_pt1 | contig 35608 bp, 16 predicted proteins | sample MedpolnodulmetaG_FD_177995 | JGI IMG/M metagenome (GOLD analysis project Ga0228710, IMG submission 177995) | Root nodule microbial communities from Medicago polymorpha collected in Santa Monica, California, United States - pink nodules | ecosystem: Host-associated > Plants > Roots > Nodule...
AAAAAAAAAAACCCAAACAAAAAAAAAAAAAAAAAAAAAAAAAAAACAAGAAAATGCAATGTTTACATCGGAATCCATCGAAGCGGATTGGTTTACATGGCATAGAACTTCTATTCATAGGGAAAAAAAACGTTAAAAATCATTAAAAACGTATCGGCAAAATAAAGTACTTTGTAGAACAAAAAGAAAGTATGGTCGTTTAGTGAACCAACGATAACAAACGTGTGTTATATATTCATTTAAAAAATAAAATGAGATCAAATTTAAATATTTAGCCTTTGCTTAAAATTTGTTGAGAAATGTTAATGTGTGCCCTAATGTGCCCTTAGGGCACAAGATATATATCTTAAAACATAGTTAAATACTAAATTTTTTTTTTGAAGAAGGCAAAATGGAATTAGATTAAACACCGAGAGTAATTCATCTCGAACAAGGTGTGCAAAAAGAATCACTCAAAAAAAATACAAGATATGTATTTGTTCCGAAAACACAACAAAACGGAAATATGACAAAAAGACTACTCCCTAACATCCATACAAATTAAAGGGTGCCGCCGCCAGTCATTATAACTGAAAGCTGAAGTTAGCCTATTCACCCTTAACCAAGAAAAAGATACAAACTTTACTTTGTCTACTAATTGAACCAAATCTAGTGCTTTGGTTTTGAAGATCCTATTGTTTCTTTCCTTCTAAACTATCCAAACGCATGCATGCCAGATCCCTTTGAAGAATGAATGCGTAAATCGCGGTAACCCCGCCAAGTGACCAAACTGAAATAGATGCTCACGAACAGAGTCTGGAGATATGAATGAGATGTAGAGCCACTGATAAACCCCGTGCCAAATGCTGCCAAAAATGTCACATCTGAAGAGATGTCTTGTCGTTTCTGTACACCAGCAGCCACCTATGTAGAAAATGTCGTCATGATGAAGAATTCTCCTACCGAGAAGTTTATCTTTGGTAGGGAGTATGTTGCGTAGGAGCCTCCAAACAAATATTGAAACCTTTAACGGAACTTGCTTCGGCCATGCTGTATCGAGAAGTCCGCGCTCCAGAGAGGTGTCAGATAGCGTTAGATACTGATAAGTCCCCTTAACGGAATAACCATTAACAGGATCCAGAACCCACCGCCACATGTCAAGAACATGATCTTGCAAAACAAAATTACACAACAAGGAAGAACACTCTGTAACTAACTCATCTTCCCACGCCAAGAGACGCCTCCGCCATTCACTTGCGTCACCTCCATCCGCCCACCCTTTCCTAGCAATCTCCCTCACCATCACCCCCTTATTTTCAGCCAAGTCGTACAAGCGAGGAAAACGCACGCATAAAGGTGCGCCCCCCACCCAGTTGTCCAGCAAAAAATAGGTGATGCTCCCTCTACCAACCACTCTACGAACATTCTCCTCAAACCAACTCCCCTCCCCAAATCTGACACCACTTCGGATACCGGAGATCATCCTCCACCACAGAAAACTATCCCCCCTTCCTTCAACCGCCCTCCTACCTCCTTGTACCTAGCCTTTAAGAATCGATACCATAACCCCTCCCTGTCCACTAAAATACACCAACACCACTTCCCTAGTAAAGCAACATTAAATTCCCTTAACCTCTGGACACCTAACCCACCCTCCTCCTTCGACAGACAAACAATATTCCAGTCAACCCAAGCAATTTTTCTAATATCCTCACACCCCCCCTCCCAAAAAAAAAAATTAAATAAAGATTCGATAGAAGAAATTATACCTGTGGGGACCTTGAAGAAGGAAAGAAAGTAAATCGGAACAGATGACATGACATATTTCAGAAGAATCAGACGACCACCAAACGACATAAATTTGCTTTTCTAGTTCGACAATCTAGAAATGATACAGATCAAAATCGGTCTCCAACAATCTAGTTTCCGCAGATCCCCACCTATAGGCAGCCCCAAATACACAAATGGAAAGGTTCCAACTCGACAATTTAAAACCCGAGCAGCCTCAGACAACCAAGAATCTGAAACGTTAACTCCCGTAAACATGCTTTTGTGAAAATTAACTTTCAGCCCAGACAGTTGCTCTAATATCAACAACACGGCCCGTATAGAACTCACATTCATCAAACTCTTTTGTCCAACTATTTAAGGTTGTGAATGCACAATTTCCAAAGTTAAATTTCTACATTCAGTTTCTTATCTTGTGCCCTTAGAGCACAAGTTAGCAAGACCCAAATTTATTTTAAAATAATAGAATTGGTTTTTTAATAAAAATAAGCTTACTAGCTTACTCCTTCAAGTTTTTAGGTGAGAGTAAGTTAGCAACCCTCATTTTTGTTTATCTCAAATTATTTGTCTTTTTATAATACTATTACAACATTTATTATTCTTTTTCATTAATCTATTTTATTTATTGTATTTTAATCGGTTAACTACTCCAATACTAATAATCATTTATGTAATAAGTGTGCAAAACTCAATAAGAACACGAAATTTGAGACGGATGAAATATTAAAAATGGTTCCAAAAGTTATGGGGTCCTACTTATGATGGATATGCTTAAGGGTAAATTATTTCTACATGGAATCTAACCAAAAAGTCAGCTGGCCAAACTTTAGCCTTTTAGAGTGGTTAACTTAAATGATTTGGCTAAGAGCTAGAAATCTATCGCATGCAAGCAAGAGTGAGAAGGGGACATAGACAAGATGTGTTAGAAAAATTGACAATGTTAGTCAAAATGTGTGCAATATCGATAGAATTTTATAATTTCTGTAGTTGATATATATATGCACACAAGTTAATCAAAATGTGTGCAGCATGATTAGAGAAGAGCCTTTGATTACATTAACTAAAATTGTCTTTAGATTCATTTAATCAAAACGCGCGTCTGTCCAGAAGCTTAGAAAAGCAGCTTCATAAAAATCACGTTAAAAGCTCATTGGGACGCGAGAAAGACTGCACAAACGTGACTCCAAACACGGGCTAAATTAACCCATGGAAACCTCTCATCCTCTTTCAATTGAAAGCCCTGATTGCGGTGGTGATGCATACCTCCGGTGCTACCACGACCTCCGGGATGCGCTGTGTAAAGGAGGAGAAATTGGAGATGATTTGTCCTGTTTGTAAAGATTTCAACACTGCTACTGTGACGGTGGCGGTGAACACCGAGATCGATAGTTGTCATTAGGGGTGTTCATGGGTGGGTTTGGGTTGGGTTTGGCCAAACCCAAAACCAAACCAAATCTGGTACCAAATATGGTACTCCAGTTAGGGTGCGGAAAATAACCACCGTTATACTATTTGGTGGGTTTGGGCAAACCCACTAAATTTTTGGTTGGGTTGGATTGGGTAATGGGTTACCCAACTTATTTTTTATTTTTTTAATATTAAATGACTAAATGACAAGTCCTCATAAATTTGTTTTAAAATAGTACTCTACTTTTTAATTTTCTTTAAAAAAATGTTTAACTTATTTTACTATAGTTTTATGCATCATAGAATATGAAATAATAAACTCCATCATAAAATACTTGCAACAAACTAAAGTTGCATGACATAAAATTGCATTAGTATCAAAATAACCAAAAAGTGCAACATATTAATTTGTAACTCTAGTATGTTTTGATTTTCAACATATAGGGTACAATGTGTATGTTTGTAAAATATAACTTTCTTCTACCCTATGAAAATAAAATAAAAAAATATTAACATTATTGGATAAGTGAGTTTTTTGGGTTTAAGTCTCGTTTTACTCGAAACTCATTTATTTTTATGGGTTTTTCATTTTTAGAAACCATACCCACTCAATTACTCAACCCATTTTTTTTTTTGTTTTTTTTGGGTTGATCCAACCCAGGAACAACCCTAGTTGTCATGGTAAGGATGTTAGAGTTTGAACAAGAACAACAAAAAGAAAAAGATGAAGAAGACTAGGAAGAAGATGATGACAATAAAGAAGATGGGAAAGTACTCTAATAGTGATGTGTTGTTGAACAATGAGGAGAAGAAGAAGAAGGTGAACGTAAAAAAGAAGAAAAAGATGAACGTCTTCAACTGTGAGTTCACTCGCGGAGGAAGTAGTTTATCATGAAATATAAGTTAATCTTTTTGTTATATGATTTTTGTTTACATTATCTGAATATTCATGGTTAATGATGGTAAAATTGATGGAATTTATACATAAAATATCACCCGGTTTGAAGAGAGAAGAAGAGAGTTCTGAATAGGGAAGAGGAGAGGGAGGGAAGAAGGAAGGGAAGAAGAACGACAAGGATATTTTAGTCATTTTGCGCGTCTGTTGTTTCATTAAGGGTAAAATGAGAAGTTCACATGTAAAAAGTTGAGTCAACGAGGTGCTTATCCAGTCAGTTAGAGCCACGTGAGCGCCACATCAGTAATCACTTGCCACATGTGCAATCAGAAGTAATTAGGATCAATTTTAAATGATTAGAACTTGCAGCGAAATTTTGGAAGGATTAGTAGGTACATGGACTAAAATTCAAGCGCCTATTTGCAAGGACTATAGACATATTTAAGCCAAATATAAATCATTAGTACTCTTTAGTAAAATCACAATTTCAACAAATTTACAAATTAAGATGGTTGAAAAAATTGATGAAATGTTTGAAGTGAATGGTAAACTAGAACATGTTGTTGTTCAATATTTATTGGCAAAAGAAACATTTTTTGTGGGCAATGCATTACAAGAAGGCAAATGTTATTTGCACAACCCAAAGTTGTTCGACAACCGTATATTACACCTTTCCATCTACCTTTTTTTTTAGGGAAATGTTAACTTGTGCCCCTAGAGTACATGTTAAGAATTCCACTAATAGAAATTATGTGTTGGAATTTGTATTAATTTATTGATCAAAATGTTTAATATTATTTTTTCCATTAAATTCTTACCATTAATGGAATGAAATTAATGTTTAACATGTGCGCTAAGGGCAGAAGTTAATATGACCCTTTTTTTAATATTATTTGTTTACATCTCGATTTATGTATCAGACTTAAATTTTCACAAAACATATACGGTGTGCATAGGACAACCATTTTTAGTTGTTAATATATCACACCTCTTAGAAGAAATCACTACTAAAGCCTATTTTAACTTTTAATATAAACAATTATTTGTGGGGTCATTATTTTTTTTGTCATAAGTACCATATCAAAAAGTTAAATGTTGGTAACCAAAAACAAATCTGAACAGCTGAATTAAAGTATTAATATATCAATGGTTGAAAATTGAACTTTCCCATGGTGGAAAAATCTTTTTCTTTCTCATTCTAAATGCACTCTCACAATTAAACCATGAACTTATCACATTAAAATCATGAGAACATAAACATTCACATACTCAAAGTCATAACAAGAAGATAGAACACGAAATTATCATTACTTCATCATCAAATTTCATGAATTTCATTCATGTTAGCTTAAAACTCAAAAAACACCAATTCAACATACTCAAACATGGATTTTCACACATCAACAACATGGTTTTACAACTTTTCACATACCTAAAATAACCAAAACAACTAGAGCACGAAATTGACATTAATTCATCACAAAATTCATGAAAGTGAAAAAAATCATACAACCCGCATCTACTCAATTGCTCATAAATCCCATATGGTGAAAATAATCTAACCCCCGTATCTCTTAACTTCCAAAGCTAGCTTCCTACAAGCTTGAATCTCACTTTTCCCTTTGGGTTCTTGAGTTTTCCTCCTTTCTCTCTAGATCCCCTTTTCCTTCTTTCTTTCCTCTTGCTTGTCTCTTTCTCAAAACTTAACAAATGATTTTCTAACCCTAAATTATAAAGACTACCACTTATTTATATCCACTTGTTTTGGGTTTGGTTCATTTAATTCTTATTGAGCTTAGTATCTATTTTTCTTCATAAAGAAAACACTACACAATTACTTCACTTAAATCGCCATTTTACTCTTACACCTCTATTCTCTTACACTCTGTTTGGTAAGCATGAAATAGGAAAGAGAAAAATAGAGGAGAGAATATATGGAGAGGAGAACGGTCTTTCTCTCGTTTAGTGTAGAAGAGAAATTGGGGAGACAGATAAAAATACTATGGGTCCCACCTTCTTTTTCTTCTTCGCTCATGTGGGAAGAAAGAGGGAAGATTAGCAATTTTTGGATGTTAATTACTTATATTTTTTTGCTCGTGGTTTTCTTTTTTTAGGAAAGGAAAGTTGATGAGGTTGTCTAATTAATTATAATATTAATTTAGTCAAATTAATTAATAACTAAAATAATTAAATTATTTAATTTAATTAACATTTTATTTATTTATTAAGTAATATAACAATTATTTTAATTATTCTAGTTATTTAAACGTCTCATAATTAAATCAAATAATAGAATTAATTAAATCATTTTTATGTGAGATTTTTTATCTCAAGGGTATTTTCATACTTTTCGGTATTATCAACACTTCTCTCTTCTCTATTTCTTGTATTATTCTCTTATATCAAACAACCCATAAAATCTACTCTATTTCTCACATTTTACTCTCTTTTCATACTCTCTCTTACCCACTTTTCTCTTCTACACCAAACACACCCTTACTTCCTCAAAGTTTATACTAACTTCACAAAAATACCCTCCACTCATAAATTACTAAAATACCTTTTACTCCTTAGTTCATAGTAAAAATCAACTAACCCATCAATTCAATCACATCAAATAAACAGATAAATAATAAATAACTAAATTAATAATAAACTAAAAATCGGGATGTTACACATGCTATCACTTGTTTACAAAACGCCAATTTAGTTGGAATATATGAATAATACATAAACAATAATAACATCATTAGTCTCCATTTACAAGCATCCTCATAGTTTGTCATCAAGTTGTACATCATCTTTTAGACACCATTTACACATGATATACATCAAGTCCCAATATCACCACTTATATGCAAATGTACTTCATTCCTATCATCTATATGCATGCCAATACAAATTTCTATTCGTCATTTTATTGTATGTCAGAGTTGTATTACTGGACATACAATCGTCATTCGTCATTTTCCTAAATATGATATGATGCATGAAGAAAGACTTTGATCTTCATATTTGTGAAGATTCATCTTCTTCTGAAGATGTCATTACTCCTCCACTGCAACTTTGCGGGGAGACTGATTGCAGATCGATCTCCGACGAATAATCCAACCTACTTCTAATTCTTCTGAGGATTCTGTTACTCGACCTGCATCAGAGTATTTTAAAGTTCAGATTATATTTCGTTTTTTTTTTTACTTTTTATCCTTTGATAAACAATTTTAAGTCTTGTGTGTAGTTGAAAACATTGATACTTCGTAGATGGTTGGCAGAAAACCGATCATCTAAGCACGGTTAGTTTTAATTTTGTTTTATGGAATTAGAGTTTTCGTACTTATGCATGAATGTCAATAAAATAATTAATGTGGCATATGACACTGTTAAGTTGTTAATGCAAATAAAAATTTGAATCTATAAAAATTACTCCATAATGCAAATAAAAATTTGAATCTATAAAAATTACTCCATAAAATAGTAAGTGATTGAATGTTTAGGTTTTTAACTGTGTAATACAGCAATATTTTTTATGAAAAAGATGCAATTGACAATTTGGCATATACACCATTCCCTTTGTTTTCATTTTCAGAAGTTAGTAAAAATACACTAATCTAAATGTGAAATAAAAGTGGGAATTTATTCATGATAGTAATGTACGGTAATGAAGGCTAACTAAAGGTCGCAATTTAGGCGACTAAGGCGAACCCGCAATTAAAGCAGAATTTCCAACATAAGTATATGTCTGGTTTAGCGTTTGGATGTTCCAAAATTTATTCTATAATGATATATAGTTGATTTTGACGTGTTTGGTTGCTCTCAATTATAATTAATTTTGACTTCAAAGTTAATTCTAATCCAAAGCTAGAAATTAAAGTTTTTGATTCATGAATTGATTTTTTCACTTAAACTTATTGTTCAACACACTTTGAATGTATCCAAACACTAATCTCTTTACCCCTAATTCACTTTGAATCAGTATCAATTTCATATAATTAAATCACTTAAAATTAAGTTTTGTTTAACATAAACACCCAATAAATAAAATCTACTTATAAATTCAATTAAAAATAGTTTGATGGATATGCTCTCATAACGTTGGCTAAGATGCCAATATTTTTCTGCAATACAACTAGCTCGATGTTGGAGTATCTTTGGGTCAATTTTGATTTCCTCCTTCGTGAGTAATGACTGTGTACTAAACATTAGGTTTTACTTTTGTCTATGTAAAAGGAAAACCCTTGCATGTGTTGTGAAGCATGTAGAAAAACTAGACCCCGACCCGTGCGATGTAAGGGTTTGTTTCGAGTTTCATATATAAACATCAGTTTGATTATATTATTAATCGTCGACATGTTTAAATGTATTATGTATAACATTTCAATAAAGACTACAATGATACAATTGAATAAATCAAATTAAAATCATTTTCAATATAAAAAATCAAGCAACAACATTTGTAGTGTTCAGGTTGGAGAAAAACTACCTGGATATAATAATACTTTGAGTTGGAAAGTTTCCCTATTTTTAAGGTTTAAACCACCCAATTATAAATGAAGCATTGACAATTCTATCCAATTTCAAAAAACCGTGAAGATGCTAAATTTGAGAAATCAAAGATTGACAGACAATAGAAAACCGCACACTTCTAAGTTTAGATCGCGAAAGAAAGAGGGGAAAAAGAGGAATCAAAACCGTTTGGAAAAAAGAAAAAGGGATTAACTGTAATTTTAAAGAGGGCGTTTAATATTTCATATCATGTAGTCTAAGCTAAATTATGACATGAAAATAGCAAGTGGTCTGGTGTTTTTTATTTCTTTTTAGTTGTGTTTTTTATTATAATTGCAAACGTTGTATTTAATTTATTATTTTTTTGGATATTTGATTTAGGTAAAAGTGAAAAATATAATAAAATAAATTAATTGGATATTTTATTTTAAAATACTTTTTACTATTCCATTTAATATGACAAAATATATCGTCTAAAAACAAAAATTAATCTAACAACATGATAAAATATATTAAATAAAAACTATAATGACTCATTCTTTTGAATTAATCAGACAAAATTAAGGTGTGACAATCTACAACTTCTTATTATGAGAAACACGTAAAAATTAAAATAACATATATTTTAGCCAATTTAAGTCACCAAAAACACGAACCATGTGACAGTTTGATAAAGAGAGAAAATATCATGGATTTTACTATGACTATATTGAACATTAACTTTAGGAAGATGGCCTTATATTGTGGCATGGAATAATTTGACAAGAAATTCAAGCACTTCCTTATAGCTTTCTTCATTGTAAATTAATAATTAATTTCTCATTGAAGGATAGTGGGTTCACTAGCACGATGTAGCCTATAGGGTTGTCTCCCATTAAACTCTCGATATCATGTTGAATACGAGAGAAAATAGAGAAATGTGTTTAAAATTGTGTCTAATAACATTATCGACGGTCAATTATACAGTTATAAAAGAAATATTCTACGTAATAATTTATTAGTTATATTAGTTGGTTATGAAACACAGAAATTGATACAGACACTAACACGCTGACACCGTTAATAATTTCAAAAAAAATCATATAATTCAATATAATTATATGTGTTGGTATTATGTCAGTGTCAAACACAACATATGTCCGACACCAAGACACGTCTAATTCAAAGAGTATCCATACTTCATACCTGGTTGTTATTCCTATGTAATTTACCTTTGTTCTCCAAGACAAATGGTGTGCACCTAATGCCATGATTCTAAGAGTACAATCATAATGCAATTCTAAGCCACCCTAAAAGACTGGCAACCTTTACTTAAGCACATCATTATGTCGGTATCTAACTCAAGCTTGTCACCAGAAAAGGAAGATACATCCTCTTTGAATTATACTTAGAATCTGTTAAAAAATCATTATACCTTAAAAAGTAGTAGCTCCTTGGAAAAAAAATGTGAACGGTTTTGGATGGCTTCAAATAATGCCACATTAACCTTTTTCTACAAGTTTATAGCATTTTGCAAAGATCTATGTTATAGGCTTTCCTTTTTGTTTAACTTCACCTTAAAGATTTCATGCGGAGTTGTGCTTTGTTGCAAAACCTTTATGTTGTGAGAAAATGTGATTATGTGGTCAAAATTGTTAATGTGATGTCGTTATGAATACCTCAAATTTTAGATAGATGCTCTTTAGACACCTAAAATTTTCACTTTCTTAAAAATAGTTCATCAGAAGTTACAATTCGATCTGATTTTACACATAAAAATAGTTGATTGTGAGTTACTACTCGATCAAGAGTAAAATTGATATATCGCAATTGTAAAAAATTGGACCATCTACATGGTTACGGATCTCAAATTTAAATTATAATGTGGGTTAAATTCTCACGAAAAAAACATAATTCAAAATGGTCCCAAAAGCTATGGGGTCCAACTTCGATGGATAAGCACAAGGGTAAATCATTTCTATATGGAAGCTTACCTAAAAGTAACCTGGCCAAACTTAAGCCTTTTAGAGTGGTTCACTTAAATGATTTGGCTAAGAGCTAGAAATCCATCACATACAATCAAGAGTGATAGGGGGACATGGACAAAATGTGTTAGAAAAAATGACAATGTTAGACAACTATTATTTCTACTTCTTTTTTGTTTTCCTAGCTAGCTATATCATTGAATTTTATTTTATAATTTCAGTAGTTGATATACACACACATACACAAGTTAATCCAAATAAACCCACTAGGGTTGGTAGTGGTATTGACTTGGAACCTGAGAGTGTGTTCCTTTCACAAGGTTTCCTGTTTAATTTCTTCTGGTGTCTGTTTAACCCAATGGAAACATCTCTCATCCTCTTTCAATTGAAAGTTTTTCTAATAGTTGGTTAGTAAACCCTAAACCATCATCACTAGGAGAGAGCCTTGATGGTTCCTTTAGAACTTCTCTTGATGCTTATGACGAAGCTTCTTCTTTCATTGAAATGGATCCAAGAATGCCACCTTCTAAAAGATTCTTTATAAACTCACAAGATTTCAAATTTGATTTTCCAACCTCACATTCTAATTCTCTCAATCTTGTTGATGCAGACGAACTCTTTTCCAATGGTTACTTAATGCCATTTTTTGTTGAATCATTGAAAATTGAAGCATATGAATATGAGTCATCAAATTCAAATTCAGCATCAGCTTCTTCATCATCACATGTACCAAAAAAAGTAGTTCCTTTAGAAAATTCAAGAATAACATCAAGGAGAATGTTTCAAAAGTATTTTAATTTCTTAAGGCCTTTGTGTAGAAAATTTAGGGGTCACAAATCAGGATTAAAACATGAAAATGTTGTGATAAGAACTCAATCAGTGAAGAACACTAAAGGAAATTATTGTGAATCATCTCCAAGAATTAGTGTATCTTATTCTACAGACGATTGGCGCGTGTCTTGTGATTCTGATAGCTCAATTTATGATGCTGTTCTTCATTGCAAAAGATCTATTGGTATGTCAAAAAAATTCCAAATTTCATGTGTATGTTAATAGATGGAGTTATTCACAGTATTTATTTGAGACTAACACTTTTTTCACTTGATTCATTGTAGAAAGAACGAGTTAAGTATGATAAAGTGAAAATCAATGAATGGAAAAAGGTTTACAACCTCCATGAACATGATCGAGGATGTGGCTGTTAGGAAACTACGCACAATTTCTCCATAGTCAAATTAAGTGGAAGTGAAATAAATGCGGAATAATAACACACAAAAGTGTTAACGAAGTTCAGCCAATAATGCCTACTCTCCGGACTGCTGCAGATCTCTTTAATAAAAAGGGAAATATATGTTTTACAAATACTCACAAACTCTCACTACCCACAACCCAATTACACCCAAGAATTTTCTCTAAAATTCTTACAGTGAGTTTTTCTCTAACTCTCTATTGATGTAATTCACTCACTTGTGTTTTTGCTTCTGATGATTCTACCTTCAAATGCACCTCTATTTATAGAAGTAATGAACCGTGAAAGTTACAAAGCTATGCAATCCTTTCACACCAAAGTCGTCTAACCAAAATTTGAAACCTGTATGTGAATGCTATACTTTCAATCTTAGCAACCTATGCTTCTGCACCGAGCTATACCATATGCTTACTATTTGAAAGAAAAATGCAACCTTCAATAAATGCTTAAGACTTTGTGTGACAATTTGCTTCAGCAAATTGCTTTGGCTGGTTATCCCACGTGCATGTGGGTCCTCACACAATGTTCACCAACAATCTCCCACTTGAAGACTGATTTCAATCGGTCTTCACGCCTGATCATGCAGCAGCCTTCTCCGGTCTCTTACGCTAACAGGCCAACTACAGTTGAGCACAACTTCAGTTTTTCGATAGTCACCACCTTTGTTAACATATCTGCGGGATTCTTACTTCCTTGAATTTTAATCAATGTTAGAACCTCATCCTCAAGTAGAGATCTAATGAAGTGATAACGAAGATCTATGTGCTTTGTTCTCAAATGAAATGCTGAGTTATTTGCCAAATGTATCGTACTCTGACTTTCACTGTACAAAGCACATTTCTCTTGCATGAATCCTAACTCTGTTAACAATCCTTGAAGCCATATCAATTCTTTGCTGGCTTCCGTTACTGCTACATACTCAGCCTCTGTAGTGGATAAAGCGACAATCTTTTGTATTCGCAACATCCAACTAACTGCTCCAGTACCAATAGTAAATATATAACCAGTTGTACTTCTTTGGTGATCAACCTCACCGACAAAGTCTGTATCTATGTAGCCTTCTACTTTTATATTGCCTTTGCCAAAGTACAAACATTTCTCTGTGGTGCCTCTTAGATACCTCAAAATCCATTTAACCGCTTCCCAATGAGCTTTACCTGGATTTGACATAAACCTGCTAACAACTCCCACTGCATGGCCAATTTCTTCCTCCGTCTGAGGTGATTGTTCTTGGGATAGGCGAAAATGACTTGCCAACGGTGTGCTAACCGGTTTGGCATCACCCATGTTGAATCTTTGCAAAACACGGTTGATGTACTCTTCTTGAGATAACTGCAAAACTCCTTTTTGCTTATCTCTTGTGGTTTGCATACCAAGAAATTTCTTTGCCGGGCCTAAATCCTTCATGTCAAATTCTTTTGACAATTGCGCCTTCAAGTTTTTGATCTCATCAATGTATGAGCCTGCAACTAACATATCATCAACATAAAGTAGCAAAATGATATAACTTGACTTATATCTTTTGAAGAAGTAACAATGGTCGACATTGTACTTCTGGAAACCTTCCTTGTGTGTGAAGCTTTCAAACTTCATATGCCACTGTCTTGGAGCCTGTTTGAGGCCATACAAACTCTTCTTTAGCCTGCACACCATATTCTCTTTCCCTTCTTCTGAGAATCCTTCGGGTTGGTGCATGTATATCTCCTCATTTAAGTCTCCATGAAGAAATGCAGTTTTCACATCTAACTGCTCAGGATAATGATTTTCGCTAGCAACAATACTTAAGACAGACCTGATAGTATTGAGCTTCACCACTGGAGCAAAAATCTCGGTGTAGTCAACTCCTTCCTTTTGCTGGAATCCTTTGACCACTAGTCGGGATTTGTATCTCTTAGAACCATCATGGTCCTCCTTTACTCGATACACCCATTTGTTGTGAAGTGCCTTCTTTCCTATGGGTAGCTTAGCTAGTTCCCATGTCTGATTGGAGATTAAAGACTTCATTTCATCTTTCATGGCAAGCTCCCACTTACTAGCATCCGTGGTCTGACATGCTTCATCATAATCTTCAGGCTCTCCTCCATCAGTTAACAACATGTAGTCTATGTATCTCCTATTTAGAACATGAGGTCGTGAAGACCTTCTCAATATGGGAACTAGAGTAGGATGCACTAGTGTGTCAGACGGTTGTCTAATGCTTGATTCTGGCGATTCCTCTGATTGGGGACTCTCATCTGTGGGACTTCTTGGAACATCGTCCATCTCTACATAAATAGGCTCGCTCAATCCAGAGTCGTTAGTGGTTGTGTTATGCCTGTCTTTGTACATCACTCTTTCATTGAAGATCACATCTCTACTGCGGACCATCTTTTTGTTTTCATCATCCCAGAGGCGGTAGCCAAACTCATCCTCACCATAACCGATGAAAGTGCACTTCTTGGATTTGGGATCAAGTTTATTTCTACCTTGATCATTAATATTCACATATGCTACACAATTGAAAACTCTAATATGTGAGAGTTTTACCTTTTTTCCACTACATACCTCTTCTGGTATTTTATGTTCAAAGGGCACCGATGGACCTCGATTGATTAAATAAGCAGATGTGTTAACTGCTTCTGTCCAGAAGTTCTTTGGTAAGCCTGACTACACACGCAAGCTTCTGGCTCTCTTAGTCAATGTTCTATTCATACGCTCAGCTACACCATTGTGTTGGGGGGTACCTGGCACAATTCTTTCCATTCTAATCCCGTGCTCGTGACAAAACTTCTTGAATTTGGTGTCTTCATATTCACCACCATTGTCAGTTTTGAGCTTTTTGATCTTCAAACCTGTGTCATTTTTAACCATGGCTTTCCATCTCTTGAAAGCTTCATATACTTCAGACTTGTGTTTTAGAAAGTATACCCATACCTTTCTAGAGTGATCATCAATAAAAGTCACGAAGTAATGCTTCCCGCCGACGGATGGGACAGTTGTTGGACCCCAAACATTAGAGTGAACAAGCTCGAGCTTCTCCTTCTTTGGGGTTCTTCCACTTGTCTGAAAGGTGACTCTCTTCTGCTTTCCAATTATACAATCTTCACATATGTCATTTTCAATTGACCGAAGACTTGGTAGTTTTCCTTTTGAGTGCATAACCTTCATGCCCTTTTCACTCATATGGCCTAATCTCTTGTGCCATAGATTGGTATTTTCATTTGTTGCAACTGCAATCAAATGGCATGCTCCAGCTGTTTTGTAAAGAGTACCACTGTTTCTACCGCTAGCTATTGTCATTGCACCTTTTGAAATCTTCCAATCATCACCGTGGAAGACTGTTGCGTAGCCTTCACTAGCCAACTGGCCTATGGAGATTAAGTTTTTCGTGAGGTCGGGAATATGTCCAACATTTTTCAATTCCCATCCAGACCCATTCCACTTAATCTTAACTTCACCTTTGCCTACAATCTTACAAGATTGTTCATTTTCAAGGTAAACTTTACTAAGGTCACCAGGGACATAATTCTTGAAGAATTCCTTCAAGAAAGTAGCATGAAAAGACACTCCAGAGTCTATCACCCAAGACTCTTCCTTGCTCTCCAAAGAACAAATCAATATGTCACCTCCTCCTGAGGTGGAAACAACATTTGCCTCATCTTTCGCCTCTTGATTCTTTGCTGGGAGCCTACACTAATTTTTAAACTGTCCCGTCTTTCCACAATTCCAACACTGGATAGTTTTCGAGTTGTAAGAACTACGATGATTTCTGGATTTGGATCGTCTGGCCTTTGATTTACCACGTCCATTTCCTTTGGTTGAATTTCTTCCTCTTGACTCTGTATGCGATATTGAATAAGATGAAGATTCACCTAACTCTCTCCGTCTGATCTCTTCATTGAGAACCATATCACGAACATCATCAAATTTCATCTTTTTGCTTCCTGATGAGCTACTCACAACCGTGATAGTAGCACTCCAACTATCTGGTAGGGAAGACAAAAGTATCAATGCTCGTACCTCATCGACAAATTCGATACCAACTGAACTTAATTGGTTTGTGACAATATTAAGTTCATTGATATGTTGCACCACTGACGCGCCTTCTTCCATCCGAAGCATAAACAACCGCCTCATCAAATGAACTTTATTTGATGCTGAAGGCTTTTCGTACATGCTATAAAGAGCCTTCATAAGACTAGCGGTGGTTTTCTCTTTTTCTATGTTAAAAGCAACATTTCGAGATAATGACAATCGCACAACACCAAATGCTTATGTATCTTGAAGGTTCCACTCATCATCCTTCATCGAATCTGGTTTCTTTTCTGTGAGAGGTTGATGTAGCTTTTTTTGATACAAATAATCTTCGATCAGCATCTTCCAAAAGCCAAAGTCCGTACCATCGAACTTTTCAATTTTCACCTTTCCTTCGTCTGCAGTCATGACTCCCACTTGAATCTTACTTCCTCTGGATCTTCTTTGATAAGTTTTGTGAACTACTGTGCTTTAGAACACCTTTGTGAACAAGTTGGTAACAATGACCAATTTTTGCACTCTTCACAAAATTACTATTTACGAAATTACTATTGACATGAATAGTACTTTTGCCAAAAAAAAAAAACAGAGATACTGAGCCAGGCGCTCTGATACCAGTTGTTAGGAAACTACGCACAATTTCCCCATAGTTAGATTAAGTGGAAGTGAAATAAATGCGGAATAATAACACACAAAATTGTTAACGAATTTCGGCCAATAATGCCTACTCTCCTGATTACTGCAGATCTCTCTAATAAAAAGGGAAATATATGTGTTTACAAACTCTCACTACCCACAACCCAATTACACCCAAGAATTTTCTCCAAAATTCTTACACTGAGTTTTTCTCTAACTCTCTATTGATGTAATTCACTCACTTGTGTTGTTGTGTTTTTGCTTCTGATGATTCTACCTTCAAATGCACCTCTATTTATAGAGATAATGAACTGTGAAAGTTGCAAAGCTATGCAATCCTTTCACACCAAAGTCATCTAACCAAAATGTGAAACCTGTGTGTGAATGCCATGCTTTCAAACTTAGCAATCTATGCTTCTGCACCGAGCTATACCATAGACTTACAATTTGAAAGAAAAATGCTGAAGGTGAGAAAAAACACAAGAGGGGGGAGAGCGGATAAAATAGAGAGAGAAGAAGGACACAAAGCAATTATACAGGTTCCTTCCACAAACCGGAAGTAGTCATGTCCCCCTTGCACTTCCAAGGAGAGTTCACTAAGAATGTAATATCTGATTACAACTGCTCAATGCTACAACTAGAAAGAGACTTCAAATTACTCAAGCACAACTGCAAGAGATTTCCTATGCTCCTGAACACAAACAAGAGACTTCCAATGCTCAAGCGCAACTGCAAGAGACTTCTATTGCTCAAGCACACAAGAAAGAGACTTCTAATCAAACAGAATTACAAAGAAGTTTGTTTGAGTTTGAACACTTGATATACAATCAGTGGTGTTCACAATACAAATCAGATACAGACTCATAAGACTCTAGAATTTCTAAGATATGAACTTTGATAAGAAATTCTAAGTGACTTTAGACGCAGAACAATAATAACAGAGTTTGTCACTTGTGAATTGTTGTATGAGTCTTGTTTTTATGTGTTTCTGCATGTCCAACCAGCAGGTCTTCACTCCTTTATATAGAGGTGTGAAAGATACGTTGGAAATTGCCAGCACATTAAAAAGAGTCGTTTGAAGCTTGATCAAAATCACCAATGATCTTTTGCCTGATATGGTTATTGTCCAATGAAGGATCAATTTCAAATGCATTCCTAGTTTGAAGGAACATTGTTGCAGGCATAGTTGTTATTCTCGTCTTGATGCAGAGACAGGAACAGAGTAGTGGAGGAAGTGGTTGTACAGTTCGTATAGCTGTCCTTTGTTAACGCTCTTGAGAGAACAAGCATCCAATGCTTTCAAATTCTTTTAAAACGGTTGTTGCTTCACTCTTTTAGTCTTCTGCAATGCTGGACGAGATTAAATCCATTGAACAGCCTTTGAAGCTTTAAGTCTCTCATCTTCTGATGAACTTCAGCTTGATATTGCTTCTGATGAGATGCTTCTGAAGACGTCATCTCTTCAGAACCACTTAACTTCAGGAGCACTTCTCTTCAGATGCTTCAAGCTTTAATCTTATTGATTCCTTTGCTCTCTTTTGTTCTTTCAGAACCTTATAAGATATCAAAACTTTGTCTATGGTCCTGTACACTTGAACAAATATTAGCATATCGAATTGACAATTTTTAATACCTTGTTATCATCAAAACTCTAAAGGGTAATGTATGTTAAACACATTTTGTTCCAACAAATGCAACCTTCAATAAATGCATGAGACTTTGTGTGACAATTTGCTTCAGCAAATTGTTTTGGCTTGTTATCCCACGTGCATGTGGGTCCTCACACAATGTTCACCAACATTGGTTGTATCAGATGTATTAAATTACAATTTTTTGTGAATGTCTAAGATCGCAACTGTGACTGCAATTTAAAACCATGGCGCAAACAAGGCCAATGGATTATATGGTTTATGCGGTTTTATTTCAACCTTTGCCATAAAATTTGGGAAAAGATGAACTATAGTACAATTTTGTTTGTTTATCTTCTTAATATGGGAAGCTTTTTTTTTTTTTTTACAATATATGAAACAAGGGTTCCAATATTAGCGAAGCTGTAGAACTGATTTTGGGATTGGAATGTTAAAGATGAAATTGATGAATATCATGTATATACTACATTTACTTATTGCCCATTCTCCAAAATTGATGTATGGAATGCCTTGAGTTAGGTTTTTTTTGGCATTAAATTTTTTACATGATTGTCACTTAAAAAAAATATGATAATAGATGCACAAAGTCATTGGATTGCATTGTATTGCATGTAGATCTATAATTAAGTCTTTTTTTTAATGGTAAATCTATATATATATATATATAGAAAAACAATAGAAGATAGTACAAATACACCAAAAGGTCATCCGAAGATGCTCGGAAAAACAACAAAACTCCCAAAAACAACAACAAAAGCCAAACCGAAGAAAGGAAAAACAACGGCGAGGCAACACCTCTGGCCCCTAAAAACAAAAGGAGCAAGGAATACCAACAAGGAAGATCACCAAAGGGAGACCACCCAACACCTGCGAAGCATCTGCAAAAACAAAAAGCACAAAGAGGACCCAGGGAACATGTCAAAAAGGAAACAGACCTAACCTAACTCTCTTACCCCTTCCTAGACCTGTAAAAGACACGAATTGCTGGGCAAGACCCAGGGGGTCACAAACTCCCAACCCAACCACCTAGACACCTGATATCACACTGGTAGAACAGAGGGACACAACAAAAACATATGCACCGACGATTCAGACGGCGCCTCACATAAAGCACAACCTAAGCCCCCTTCCGGGAGAGGAGCACCCCGCCTAACTAGGTTTAGCCTAGTCGGAATCCCACCTAAGAGGAGCTACCCTCAGAAAGCAACCACTTTAGAAGGAGCTCGCAACTTCCAAATCCTAGAAACAACTTGCAAACAGACACCATCTGGGGCACCATCCGCTTGCATACCCCTCAAAAGAGAAGAATAAGACGACTTTACCGAGTACCGACCATCAGGACTGAGATTCCAGGACCACCGATCCTCCCTATCCACACGGGAGTGCCTGGTCACAACCACGAGCAGCTCACTGAGAAGGTCAGTCTTCCAAACAAAGAGGGGTCTCCTCCACCTAAGATCCCAAACCCAGACACCCCCCTCCCAGGACCCTAACTCCCCACCACGCCCACCAGCCTAAAGGGAAAGACTAAAGAGGCGAGTAAACTGCACGCGAAGAAGAGTCGAAATACACCAAGGCATCACTTGAGGTGTAAAAGCCTTTTAAGGAGTGTAGAATATTTTAATTAACTCTAGACTACTTGAAAGGGTCTTATTGGAGAGAACACAGCCCAAGCCCAAAGAAATACCAGCCTGCAAACCGGGGCCCACTTGACGCTCCTGCACGCCTTTACACGCGTTTGGAAGTGGAGTTAGAGGGACCACTTCTGTTGACTTAAGAACCTTTCCTAGCACACGTTCACACACGCTAGAGAGTGGGATGGGAAGAGCTTCTTCAGTTTACATTTCAAAAGTACCTTTATTGCACGCAGATCCACCATGTTCTCTTTCTAAAGAAACTTTCCTCCTCCTATCACTATCCTCATCTTCCCCATGTACTGACTTCAACAAAATAGAAGGGTTTGACAAGGTATTTTCCTGACCAAAGAACCTAGGAGGGGATGTTTGCTCTAAAATGGGTGTTTTGTGTAAGGAGTTGTCCCCCTCACCCATACCAGCTCTGACACTTGTAACCTCTTCCCCATGCCACCTTTCAGATCCAACAGATGAGTAGGAAGACCTCCCAGCGTCTTCTGCCCAGCAAGCTTCATCGGAAAACCCCTCTTCACCAGCCGAGAATCCTCCAGCCACCGCTGAACTGCCGACGACCAGGCAAACCTGACGATAAGGCGCTTCTACCGACAACTCTTTCCGGACGTACACCGCAAATCTTCTGCCTCCATCCACCACCGTTACCGGTGCTGCCACCAAAGAGATATCCTGAGTTCTCACTTTCACCCTTGCAAATACATAAGCTGGTTTGTGACCTCAGTTTCTATCACTACACCGAACCGAGATCCCACCAGCTCAAACACGTTCTTGCACCACAAATGCACCGGTGTTCCAAATACATAAAGCCAAACACACCGACCCGAAAACGGCAAATCCACTGACCATCTTGTAAACCCCTGAAACCAAGACAACCACCAGTCCCTCCTAAACATTAAGGATTCCTTGAGAAAACCCTTAATCGGAGAGCTAATTAACACTTGGTCTCCTCCCATCGTAGCAACATGTATATTTGGCATCCCCGCAATGGTAAGCTGCTTGCGGATTTGTTGCACACCAAGCTTTGGTAACAAAAGCCCCACAACACTCTCCAACAGCTCCTCAATCCTACCTTCTGGAACCTCACAATGTACCTCAGCTTCTACTGCCCTTGAGACACCAGGATCATTTACAACCACCCCTGCATAGGATACCCCTGCCACCACCATAGGAGATGAAACTGCAACTTCTTTTGGTTGAGTATTCGACAGATCTTCCACAACCACCGGCGTTGAAACCACAAATTCTCATTCAAACCTAGACAAATTGACATTCAGTTTAGAGGAGTCCAACCGGAGTTGCTTTAGCTTAAGCAGCAGCTCCTCTCCATTCCCTTCATCTGAAAATCTAACAAAACCAAATCTCTTGCCATCTTTATTCCTCTTCATCGGGATGAAAACATCCTTCACTTTCCTGCACGCACCGAAAATCTTATACAACTCCCGTGACTTAGTTTCCTCATGAAAATTTGAGAAGTAGAAAGAAATAGAATTCACCAGCCTTGCAAGGATGATAGCCGGTAGCGGTCCACGATGTCGGCTCGCCACCGGTTTCTTCTTTCTTCTCGTCATAGATAAGCTTGGCACAAGAAGGAGTCACAAAGATGCATGGCACTGTCACACAGAAAGATGACCCCAAAACCTAGAGAGAAGGTACACTTTCTCTCACTAAAAAATTTCTAAAGATCTTTTTTTCCCCCAGTGTGATGCTATAATTAAGCCTCTATCACACACACATACATTTTAGTTTAAGAATAGATAACAACGAAAATTTTGGCACGCGTATATAGACACAAATATATGATTAATACTTAGTGATGTTAAATTTCATCGTCTTTCTTAACCTCAAATGATGAGTTTAAAATGGGATACTATTACTGTGAAATGCAGGTGCTAAAGTTTATGGGCAGTGGTGTTTGGAGCTTATTTTTCGAATTCACCTTAACTTTGAAGATTTCTGTGTGTATCAAGAAATCTTCCTATCCATGAATTGGGTGTGCATATTAATAATACTTATTTTACTTTTGAAAAAAAGTAACAAGATTCTTTCTGACACATCATAATATACTCCGGGACATTATATAATATATGCAAGGAATCGGACTACTAGCCACTAAGTTATTTGACAAAAAAGACATCATAATTGCTTTTAAAAAAATCACACCATAATTAGGGTTTTTGACTCCACCTTGAGCATCTTACCTATTGTTAAAACATTGTGTGTTTGTTCATGAATTGAAAAAATCTTAAAATTTTTATATAAGAGTTTACATAACACTAGTGTAATGATTTTTCTGACGTGGAATCCGCAAACTCTATTTTTATTTAGCAAGTGCGAGACATTGACTCATTACATAAGGTTAGGCTTACATTCATACTTAAACTATCTAGTCATATGTCATCGAATCGATTGACTATTTTGCTTAAATCAGTAGCTCCTTTGTCAAAGAAATTTGAATGATTTTGGATAGTTTAAATTATGGCACTTTATTTCTCTACAAGTTAATGGCATTTAGAAAAGTCTATTTTGTATGTGTATATATTTTTCTAACTTCACACCCTTTTATTTTTTTTGAAGGAGTCTAACTAGACACCTTAAAGATTCACTTTATTGTGGTATGCTCCAAAACTTTTATATTGCAATAAAAAAATTTATATTATGACCATAACTGCAGTATATGTACCTAAATTTGAAACCATGATGTTGGTTAAATTGTCGTGGTCCTTCTTCTATGATTCTTACTACGATTACAAAAATCAAAATTGCATCACCTTAGGTTTTGTTTGGGAGGGGGAAGGAAAGGTTTTGGAGGGAGAGAAATCTAGGGAAAAATTGAGAAATCTTTCACATTTTTTGAAAGAGTATTTTCTTAGAGATTGATAAATTAATGCTTATGATTAATAATATATATATTTTTAATTTTAAGAATATTATAACAACATATATGAAATTTGAAGAATTCATATAAACTCTCCCAAACCCCCAAAACCCTCCTCCAATACAATTTTTAGTTCCTCCAAATGATGAGGCTTTTATATTTCTTTCACTTCCCCTCCAAACTCTCAAACAAAATCTTAGAGTACTTCTAATAAAAATATACTTTTTTGAAGGAAATAAAAATATACTTATCCACAAAAACTGACGATAAAAAATATAATTTCTCTTTAATCCCATCTTTTTTTTTTGAAAGGCTCTTTATTATAGAAAATAGTTGTTTAAGGGTATAATTGAGATAATGAAAAAGTAAGTATACATATACTCATATAATTTGCTACACTTTTTAAATGATAAAGTACAAAAATTGGACATATATATGTTGAGATGTTGAGAAAAAAATTCTTATTTGATGTTTTAAAGATTACAAACATGTTAAATTTATTTAATCTTATTATCTACTAATTTGTTTTGTGAAAATTGTTTCATGAGAACGACCTGAGAACGCTCTGCTTACACAAAGCAAATAAAACATTTACATAAAAAATGAACAAGCTAGCACAAGAGGAAAGTATGGCACAATATTGGAAGTTTTACCTTGTAGCCCAATATTTATGCCTTAACCCCTACAAAACGTACAAAATTCCAATTTTAACCCACATAATATTTTCCTTGTAAATCAGAATAGAGGGAAAATGATTTTCGTAACCTATAGAATAATTCGAAACTTCAACCCACAAAAAATCAGTACTCCAAACAAGAACACACATAAATCCAGATATTGCAAAAAGATCCAAACAACCACCGATAAGTAACCCCATCCAAACAACCAATCTTTAACAAAATTAAGTTTAATTTCAGATAATGGAGGAAAATTGAAAAGATAAGGTTTACAAAGGCAAAAAATGAAGATTTTAGGTTACTCAATATGTCCTTAAATTAGAATTAGCACCAAATCTAAATCCAAATCAAAATGAATAATAAGGGAAAATCAATTCATGTCAAGGCAAGGGTGGTTTAATTCGAATTAGAGAACGAAAGAGGGATTACAGTTTATGAATAAATAACTACTCTCTAATCAGTTTTCACATTTGATAAAATAATTGAAGTTTAGAAAGAGTTTGGTTTTGAAGCAATATGTGTCCTCTAAGCCTAGTGAATGGATGCTGATTTTTTAGAAGCTTGGCGTAAATAATGATGAATTCTTTACCTTTGAAGAGCTGAACCAGTTGTTGGAGGGAACATGTTTTAATATTGAATACTGTTTGCCACAGTCAATTCCCTAAAAACTTTTCTCAAGCTTTCCGGTATGGCAGTCCAACTCCATATCTCTTATTAACTGGAAAACTTATGGGGGGAGGGTGGATGGGTATGATTTTTAAAAAGGCTAAAATTGGTATTTTCGATGGTTTGTCAGGATAAAAGGATAATCGTAGGGGTATGAAGTAAAACTTCCCAAAATATTTAATTCAAAGATGTGGTCTTGGGCCTTAAGAGATTTTCGACCCATTTGAGCAAAGCTCATCAAGAATAAAATATCTCATTCAAGGATAATAAAGCACATGAGTTTTAAAATTATGACATCACTAAAGCAAAATAGAATGACATAAGCAATGTCACTTCTAAACATAGCAACAACTCACTACAACTGTATCTCTCTCACGTAAAGCAAGCAACGACAAGTTGATCGTAAAGAACATTCTGAGAACATCCTACTCAGTTTAATGAAGAAAAGTAAAATCAATTGAAACTTTGGACAGTTGCCAAAAATGTGTCCAACATCTATATTTTCACTCTTGATCATCAAATCACCCCTCACCTATAAATACAAGTGGTTTTGAAGGTTGAAAGCAAGAGTTTTGAAAGCAAGCATTCTCTCAAGTGAAAATCATCACTATATACAAAGCTCGCTTTTCACAAATAAACAAATTCCAAGCTCTCTCATTATATCTTTTGGATCATACTTTTTTCGAATTTGTTTAGTAAATCTCAAACAAGCGTTAAGAAATTTATTTGATCCAAACCAAATCTCATCATACAAAGTGTATTGTAATTCTCAAGTTTATTTGTAACAATAGTTTGATAAAGAAGTGTAACAACCTTGTGCGAAAGCAAATAATTGTAGAATCCTACCGAGATTGATAATACATGGTGTAACAGACTGATCTGGTGTGATCAAGATCTTATAGTGTTAGTCGGAATTTTTTGTTAGCATGATACTATAGTGGATAATCTCACATGAGGTGTGGGGACTGGAAGTAGTCAGGTTTGGTGAACCAGGATAACTCTCATGTGTTATTCTTCTTCCATTTCTCTTTTTATTTAAGTTACACGATACACACACTATCACACTCATATTAATATTTATTAATATCCAGATTATTATGGTCCTAATTAATCACAACAAAATTAATTTCGAGTTCTCAGGTCCTAACTTAATCATTAATACTGCTTTATGTTTAAATTCAACTTATAATATTATTTTTCTCATTTTGTTTATATAATCATTCTCCAGAACATTCTGATCATTGTTAAAAACAAATTAAGACAATTAAGCTTTAATTTATCGAGAACATTCTTTTTTTGGTTATATGAGAAAGAAAAAAAACTAATTTTGTTGGACTAACATCAATCAAGAACCTTCTTGATTATATAAACTTAATTTAAGTTTCATGAATAATTTTTAAAATGTCACAATTCAAACCCCTCTGACGGATCTTCATAGGAGCGGAAGGTAGCCACGGCTCCCCCCAACTATTTTTTTAATTATATATATATAATGCAGCGCCTTCTCCCTCACGACACCCCCTTTGGTTGCTAATCTGAAATTTCGGTATCCACGTCGCCACCGATTCAATTTTCGACAGCTTTCCTTCCATTGTTTTGAATTTCAATTGTCTTTGATGAGAAAGAATACAATCTTCTAGAAATCCCCAGTTGCAATCTGAGTAAGAAATGGGGTTGGGGAACGTAACTATCTAAAGAAGACGAAAGGAGGTGGAAAATTATTGGACTGAATGGAAGAAGCAAAAATGGGTTGATGGGAAAGATTGAACTTTAATGTATATTCAAATGGATTGAGAAATGTTTAAGGTTTAATGGTTTGGAGAGAAGGGGGTGAAGAAGACATAAAACATCTTTTGTGTTTTTCTCTCTCTAAAAAGCACAAATTCTCAAATTGCAAACCCAATTCTTCTTGTTGGGTGTGTTTTATTTTGAGTTATTTTCTTTTCACAATCCTCAACTAGCTCAGCTTAGTTGTAAACTAAACATTAGAAGTAGAAGTGGATGTGCAAATAGTAATTCTTTTATGACGATTTTGGAAATGGTTCTAACAGTCCACATTGTGGTTCTAAAAGCCTACATTATTTTTTTCCTTTTAAGGGATGTGCAAATAATAATTCTTTTAATGTTATTTTGAATTTTTAATAAATTGTTTTGAACAAGGCAAAATGTATTATATATAACACAAATTGAGACTTCCCCTTCCCACAAAAAGAAAGCTCTAAGAGTCTACAATATAATTACAAATACACGAAATGAAGAAATGCTAAAATAATCGGATAAATTGTAGAGTAATCTTATGAATTTTAATAAAATTATATTGGTCTCTTATGAATTGAATTGTAATAATATTTTAGTTAGTATTTACCGCTCCCCCTAACATTTTGGTCAAGTTTCAACACTGCTTGTTATGTGTTATTTGTATTGTAAGTTGAGGTAATTTTGGAAAGAGAAAAATCAACACAAAAGAGGCAAAACATGTTATTTTCTTTATATATAGTATAGATAATACAAATGATTATATATAATAAGATACCTATAATTTTAAGCAAAATCAAATTAATCAAACTTTTATAAAAATCATTGTTCGTAATTTATACGCATAAATACAATAAGAAGAGAGGATAGACACGTATATATATTAGATTTCAACTCTTGATCGAACCTCGGTAAAAAGAAAACGTCATTGAACCATTATTATATGTAACAAAAATGTGTTTAAATATTTAAATAACAATAAAATAAAATAAAAAACAAATTTTGTTAAAGAAAACATTATTATAAGTACCAACTAGCAACTAACCCGTCCTAAGGACGGGCTAATTTGAAGTGGGGGCTATGCATCAAATTGCATTGCAATGCTATGTGAATTGAGAAAATAAGAAAAACTAATGATAAAGCTTATGTTAATGAAAAAAGGACAAATTACATTAACTCTCCTTGAAATTTTCTTAAATATCACAAGCACACTTTTTAATTTTTCAAACACATCAATCTCCCCTAATTATATCCATTTCAATAACTTTGTAAGTATACAATCTAATTTCAGTCATTTTGGTTTTTTTTTTTGTATCTATTTTCTTTTTTCACAATTACGTTAAATGATTTTTTTTCTCGCAAAAGAGAAACAATAACAACATTTGTTTTTACTTTTTACGGACCTGGAGCTCCTCCTGTAATTGCTTCACGTAGTTACACGCAGTAGCAGATCTTGACCGTAAAAAACTGATTCATTGGTTTAGATTTGTTTGATCAGTTTTTACACAATTTGATCTTAACAGTACGTTTTTAATCGAATGGTTAGTAGCAATTGTTGTGTGACGCAGTAACTGCGTCGAATCCATATCCTATTTTTACCACCAAATAGAATCAAACATCTACAATTACAGAAGAGATCAAAAGAGAATATAGAAATGAGAAGAATTTTGATGGATGGACATTGTAGTTGATGAATGGAAAGGAAATAATCTTCGATATATCCATTTTATTACATTAAAGTTTAAAAATTATACCACCTTGAATGAAGGACAATAAGTTGGGAAAAATCTCTTAAGTGAATAATGGAAAGAAAAAATAATCGAAGATGAGTTCATACTCATATGAAAAAGTTGATTTTAATAAAAAATGGAATTAACAAAGTTTAAACTGTGTTATATTATAAGGGAATAGCTTGTCAATTTGATTAAAAATAAGGGAGATAAGTGTTTAATTAAAAAGCAGAGCGGGTATTTGTGTTAAATAAGAAGACCCTTTTTTTTTTGCACAAACCTAAATGATATATATTAACAATTGTGCAATCCCCCGCACAAGGTGTGCTAAGGGAAAACACCACTCAAAGTACACAACGGGAAGGTTCCAAGAAGGAAGAGGCGTCGCCAAAATAAAAAATTAATTACAAGCGAGCACCCAAACAATGTAACAGGTGTTGTCACCAATCATGATAACATAAATGAAAGGACGATCATTTAGCTTTCAGCCATAAATAAGAATTCAATTTGATTTTCTCAATGAGGACGAAAGAATTTGATCCCGTGTGTTTTGAAGACATGGTCATTACGATTCTTCCATATCATCCAGACACAAGCAAACCAAATTACGTTGAAAATATAATGAGAACTTCGAGACATTCTCGACATTAAAGAGAATTGTGTGTAATGTTCTCGCACCTGACAAGGATACACCGTAGGTAAGCCTATCCAATTCCGCACGTGTAACCACACCATATTAGGACTCTCGCACTCTAGAAATATTATGAAGTAATTTGCAGACCTTAACAAAGGTTAGTGTAATTTGTCCATGATTTTTTTTAAAGAGTAATTTGAAGTGGTTATTAAATATTATGAAGTCGTAAGTTAAAAATATTTTAAAACATTAAAAATAATAAAAAAATTATTATTGATAAAGATGTAATTATGAGTCTCATGTATGAATTGTACAACTATATTATTTAGTAATTTATTTATCATTTTTTCAGTGTATTTTATATTCATATTTTTAAAAAATATAATAATTAATAATCTACAACAATAAAAAAATTATAATATGACATGGTGGTCTGACTTCTTTGATTCTCTGTTGTTTCCAAATATGTCGAGATCTGCAAGTTTCAAGGTGTCTTGTTTGCCTACACTCTAGTTTTTCAAGCTCGAAAGAGCTTTTATGCTTGCTAATTTGTTCAGGGAGCTGTTGGCACTTGGATTTTGATACCGTGTTGATGGTCGATCCATTAATTATTCTTCACAGATGTTCACTTTTCATAATTTTTTGTAACCTGGTTTCACACCGCATAGAGGTTCGCTAGGTTGGGCCCGTGATTAGTGAATTTTTTTAAGATAGATTAGAGTCGATCCACTTGGTCTGATTTATTATGTTGTACCCTGTTTCGAGTTGTACCTGAGTTAGGTCTAATGGCCAATCTCTTTGCCTATTTTTTTTATTCAATATACTTTTTCTTTTAACTACAAAAAAAGATAAAGAAAAAACAAACAAAATTTGTTTTAGAAAAGAAGCAATCTTGAAAATGTGTAACTTTTTAAAATGTAGGTATATAGCTTGTAATAAATATTTTATAACTTTCTTGAACTTATGTTTTTTTTTTAAAGAAAGAAGTTATATTATTTTGTGATTATCAATCAGATATAATTGATATTTTTTTTCATTTTTATTTTTTTAGTGAAAATATTGTTCCATTGTTTCCTACTATCAACGATAATTGTCTCAACCATATTTTGTTATTTTATTGATAAGTGAAATATATTTATTAATGAATTTTTATTAAAATTATATTTATGGATAATTTTTTAGACTAAACATTTAAACAATTGTCATTTTTTCATTGGATTACCTACAAATAAAATACTCATACGAAAACAGTTCTATTGCATCCTAAAAAAGAAAAAAAAACCTTAAGAAGGTAGTTATATTACATCATATAGACTCAGTGTGTTTCTACCAAAAAAATATAGACTCGGTGTGAGATAAAAGCACATGAACATCATAAAACTTTTTTTGTGCAATCATAAAACTTATTTTTAATAAATGTAAATTGAATATATGGTTCTCATTTAATAGAATAAAAATATATTTTGATATTCAAACATTTTTAGAGATTTTTTGAAAAAAGCATAATAAATAATTTTGTGTTTGTTTATCGTAATAACAAACTTCTTTGAAAAAAAAAACATTTGTTTGAGTACAACTGTATAAAATGGATATTTGTTACAATTCATTTTTTAATACTTATTTTCTCCCTCTCTTATATTTTTTGAAAACTATAATCTCTTTTCATTTAAAGAAGCTTTTAGATTTTTTTTTGTTGAACCTGTTATTTTAAAAAAATTATAACAAACAAATACAATGCTTTTAAAGTTTTGTTTTAAAGTGATAGCAAACCCGCATGGCTTGTTTGTTACGAATTAAAATAAAAATAATATTGAAATTCAATAATTTAATAAAAATATCATAATCTTTTTTTTTTGGCAGTGGAAAATAACATAATCTACTTTTGTGTTTGTTTATCTTAATAAAATTATTTTTTTAAAAAATAATTTAGTTTGTTTAGATACATTAATATAAAATGATTTTTTTTGTTACAAAATCACATCAGTCTATTTGAAAGCTATAACCAAACTCCTCTCTGGTTCCGATCTTGATGCGTAACAGATGGCACATTGCTTGTAGTCATGGTGTGTAAGTCATTTCGTCACACATTTTTAGAGAAGGTAATTGTTGCGCTGACAAGTTGTCTACCATGGGTCATGCTGTTCAGGGCTTAGTTTGGTTAACTGCATTACCTCCCCAACTGCGTTTTGATTTCTTTCGAGACAAATGTGGATTTCCTAATTACAGACTCCCATAGTATGTTGCTATTTTTTTTTTCTTTGCTTTGAGGGTTTTGGCCTAGGCCCCCTCTTGTACATATTTTCCCCCCTTTTTTAATAAAATTTTTGAGTTAGGCGCCGACTTAGTTTGGGTGTCGGTGCTTCCTCTTGATGCCTGTCCTATCTCATGGCTTAAAAAAAAAATCTCTCTCAGCTAAATTGGATCTTTTGTTACAAAAGACACAAAAAGTAAACATATGTTGAGGTATCAAAATATTAAGATGGGACAAAATTGTGTTTTTACTAATCATTAACTTTCATAATCAGAGAAAAATAATAAATTGTAAGTTGCTTAAACTCTTTAGATATTTAGAAGTTAAATTACAGGAATAATTGTTTTGATTGGGATTAAGATTAAGTTTGTTTATTCTTTAAAAAAATAATAAGTTAGTGTGTCTTATCGAGTGAGTTTGTTTTAATTTGTTTTTAAGACAGAAAAAGTAGGAGTATGTTGAAGCAAAAGATGCAAAAGGATGTCAAAAAATTAAGAAGGGTAAAATTGTATTTTCGGTAGACATTAAGTTTCATAATTAGAGAATAGATAGATGTTTTTAACTCTTTAGATATTTAGAAGTTGAATTATAGGAAAATTTGTTTGATTGAGATTAAAATTAAGTTTGTTCTTTTAAATGAGATTGAGTTAGTGTGTTTTATCGAGTGAGTTTGTTTTAATTTGTTTTAATAGAGAAAAATAGGGGTAGCTTGAAGCGAAAGACGCAAAAGGATATAATTTTGATGGTGTATCAAAAAATTAAGGAGTAAAATTGTATTTTTGTTAGACGTGGAGTCTCATAATTAATAATAATAATAATTAAATAATTAATTAAAGAATAGAATTTTTTTTTTGAAGGATTATCGAATGAGTTTGTTTTAATTTGTTTTAAATAGAGAAAAATAGGGGTAGGTTGAAGCGAAAGACGCAAAAGGATATAATTTTGATGATGTGTCAAAAAATTAAGAAGGAGTAAAATTGGTTACTATACACAGATAACAACGAAACAAATTTTGTATTCTAAAATAACAAATTTGGTTATATTATAAAAATAATATTTGGAGATAGCAAAAACAAAAAAAAAAAAAATTGTTTCAAAAATATCATTCGACTATTTGCTGGCTTTCTCTATTTCTTAGGGGTTTATTATTTTGAGGAAATTTCTTAGGGGTTTCTCTATTCAAAAAACAAACAAATTTACTTGAGTTGGAAATAAATACAAATTCTTATTTCTTAGGGGTTTCTCTATTCTGATTATAAATACACATTCTTATTCTTCCTTTGATTACCAAAAAAAACGATGTTTACACTTTTTCTCGATCTTGCGTTGTTATGCTTTTTCCCAATCATAGTAAGAAAGGTATTTCGTTTTTGTATTCATTCTAAAGCTGCAAAGGAAAATCTCAACCACAACGAAGGAAAATCATGTTGGTATGATTATGAAGATGATTTCTATAAATTTCACCATCTTGAAGAGTGTCAAATTAGCCCCAATTCATACGGGGTAAGGATAAATTGTGACGACAGAAAATTTTTAATAGATTCTATGATAGATGCACACTATGCCCTAAACCTAGCCCCAGAAACACTTTATCTTTGTGTCAATATTATTGATCGATTTCTTTCCAAATTCAATCCTGCCTCAACACCGATAGAGAAACTTCAGTTTGTTGGTTTCATGTCATTGTTGTTAGCTTCAAAGTATGAAGAAAGATGTCAAATTCACTACTTACACATACCGATGGAAGATGTGCGGGAAACCGAGAAGCTTATACTGAAAAAACTGGATTGGAATTTAGCAGTTACAACACCTTATGTGTTCCTTGTTAGAAATATAAAGGCGTTATCCGATGAAGACAAGATCATGAAAAATATGGTGCTTTTCTTTTCAGAGCTCAGCTTAACACATTATTCAATTGTGTGTGACTATAAACCTTCTATGATTGCTGCTTCGGCTGTGTATTGTGCAAGAATTGTTGTTGGAAGGTATCCTTTATGGAGCAGTGATTTGAAGATATGTACCGGATACTCGGAGAAGGAGCTAAGATCTTGTGCTATGGTTATGATAGAGTTGTGCAATGAAATTTGTAGAGATGGAACCATGCATGTGTTTAGGAAATTTTCAAGTCGAGATTATTGTGAGGTTGCATGTGTTGCTAAACAAGAAATCTCCAAGAAACTTTTTTATCCTAGAATTTGTCTCAATATGGGACAATATTGTTCTTTTCAGTTTATTAAGAGCTTGAAAGCCTTATATTAATAATGTATACATATGTTGGATATTTTTCATCAATTAATGTAGAAAATTCAGTACCAATTTTGGTGAATTTGTTTATTCTGTACTCTCTACATACTTGCTCTATTTAGTTCACAGTTTTAACTTGCTGTTTACTATTTATTTTCTCAGCTTTCTCTTATTTTCATGTTCTTTTTGTTTTCTTGAATTTCATTCTGGCTTGCAAGTAATTATTTATTTATTTATTTATTTTGAGTCATTTGTGCTTCCTTTTATTTTGTTTTTAATTTGTGGAAATGGTTTATGTGGTTAGTTATTTTTGTTACTGCCAATTTTCTGTATGCCAGTTCTTTGAGTTTACAAATCAATCTTTGAGTTAGTTATGTAATTTTGTGTGCATTGCTTTTTAACTCCTTTAGTAATTGCAGTTGCTCTTCATCTTCAAGTATTTTCTTTTTTCTCTTAATCTTATTTTTGCTCTTAATGGTAGTTAAAGGGGTATATTTTTCTTCTTTCAATGGTTTAAAAAATGTTTTTCATTACAAAAGTATGTTTAATGAACTAATGATTAGTGATGTTGGATTAATCATTTAATTAACATCTTGAGATAATCTACTTCCTTATATGCAACTACCAAATAGTTGACCGGGGTTCAGCGCAAATCGTTGGTGTAAAGGGTGTTTGAGTGTTGTAAACTCTGGGATATCGAATTCGATTCTTACTAATTAACCCACCAAAGAGTTGGGATTTTCAAATTTATGGTGAAGAATTCCACTGTGATTTACACCATTCATTACATAGAATTCCTTATATGTAATGAAGGGTGTAAAATTGTAAGACCTGACAAGACACTCAACTCACTAATAAGCGGACAGACACTCGAGTGTGGCTGACCAAGTGTACTCTATAACCCTAGAAATTGCATTATAGAAAAAATACAAAAAAAATGTGGTCGGAGACATAGACAAAGTGTTCTAACACTTATTTTCCTTAGAAGTTCAAGTTCATGGGTTGTGAAGAATAACTTGCAAACTTGTTATGAATAACTTGCAAACATATAGGTCCTAACAATAAAAGATTGTAATGCTAGTTTTTACCTATGCAGAGTGTAGTGTGTGAAAGAGGCTCTTTATTTGTTTACTTATCAACATTAAAAATATTAAGTGCAAATTATTTGTATTTAGAAGAGGCCTAGTTAGGAAACATAGGGGGCCTAAGATCAGAGACAATGGAAAAAGAGAAACAAAACTAAACTAAAAGGTAAAAAGAGTTTCAAACTTATTACAAAATTGATTGTTGTAAATATATTGTTTTCCTTACACTAATATCATTTACTTACATTATTCTATTTTTTAAAAAACATTTTGATGCACAAGTTTTTAACTCACGTTGCTTAAATTAGGTTTTAAACCAACTTTACATATATAATTCATTTTTGCTTATACAAAAAAAAAAACTTTACATATATATTATTATTATTGTTTTACTAATTAAGAATTTTTTTAACATACCATAATTATTTGAACAATTCATTATTTTGAAAGCATAGTTAGCTTAATATTACTTACTTGGATGCCTCAAGACTTGTTTGGTCCAAATTTCATAAACTCAACTTAACTTTTTACGTCAAATTTCGATTTCGAATCCAAATGGAGTGCCATGCAACTGTTACAATAAAACATGTTCATTAGAAGCAAAAAACTTCGCACAAAGCAAAAGACAAATAGATACAACGACAAACATTAGTCACAGGATTTACAATTCGTTTCGATATGTGGTACGGATTTGGGTATATGGTTCATAACTTTTAAAGAATTCGGCATGTGGGGATATATATTTCGGTACATTATAGGTTCGCCGTACATTATAGGTTTTTAGATAACAATACGTTCAGCATTCAAACATTGCAACATGTTATGAAGATGACTGGCACTTGGGACTCAACAATGTCAATGATACCAAAAGGAGGGAACACCATATGGGGAGGCCTTGATTGGTCACTAGAGGAAAGCTGTGGCCTTCACACGAGAAAGCAAAGCAGCAACAATACTCAGTTGACAAAACAAAAGACAAATAAAACAAATGTTAACTATGGAAGAATGATACAAAGCTGTCGCAGAGGCAGATTCGTCTGAGATCGAGATTGTTGACTTTCGGGCGAGCAAAACTTGAAACTGATATAGGGTCTGTTTGAATTAACTTATTTAAGGTCATCTACCGGTATATGCACTTGTGAGACTGTTTAAATTGATTTTAGCATATTTTCACAAGCTCTTCATGATAGCTTATGAAAATTATTTATAGCTTATAGCTTGTGAAAAAGCACTTTGTTTTTAATATTGTTATTGAACTAGCATATACATAAGCACTTATATGATAAACACTTGCTTATGCTATAGACACATAATTAAGCTTTTATCCAAACAAGGCGATGCATCGTCTTGTGTGCTTATTCTTTATTTTACCAGTTTTCTTGTTCTATCTCATTTGTAGTTAACACTCAGGTTTTTGTTATCAGGGTGCAATTAAGGATCCCAATGTCGCAAATACCTCTTGTCGTGATGTGTAGACTGAATACCATGATATGGGAGTTGAGGGAGTAAGAGCAGTTGCATAACATGAAGTTTACACAGCTAGCTCAATCATAGACTTGCTTCAGTTTGTTGCTCCGAAAAATGATGGCGCATGGTAATGATCATTTCTCTTAGGGAGCAGCTGACAATTTAGAATTTGACTCTATGTGGAAGCTCTATGCACATGTAGTTATTGTCAAAAGTGAATCAATAGGTAATAATCTAATAGTATATTCTAAGATCATAAACTAATCCCAGGAAATGAAGAATTTCCTAATCTTTCTAACATTGACGCCAAATTCTACATGAGAGAACATTTTGCTATTTTTGCTAACATTGAAATCAGATTCTATATGTGAACTAAATAGAGCAAGTATGTAGAGAGTACAGAATAAACAAATTCACCAAAATTGGTACTGAATTTTCTACATTAATTGATGAAAAATATCCAACATATGTATACATTATTAATATAAGGC
>Ga0228710_1001452_pt1 | contig 35608 bp, 17 predicted proteins | sample MedpolnodulmetaG_FD_177995 | JGI IMG/M metagenome (GOLD analysis project Ga0228710, IMG submission 177995) | Root nodule microbial communities from Medicago polymorpha collected in Santa Monica, California, United States - pink nodules | ecosystem: Host-associated > Plants > Roots > Nodule...
TGCCTTTTTCTTTTTCTTTTTGACCAAAGGATGCATTTTTCTAATTGTTTCTTGTCAAGACTACTTGAACGACACTAAGTTGCAGAGTACACAAAAGTCATGCTTAAAACAACCAATGCTACAACAATTTTCTAAATAGCAGTTTTAACATTGTGAAGAAAAAAAAATAGCAGTGCAATAAAAGCAAGACAGCAAACAGAAGGTTATGATTTTGTTGAGAAGGAAAAAATAGGGTTAATAATTAAACAGGGGTATTAGAGTAAAATTAACCATTAGGGTTAGGTTTAAATTAGGGCAAACATTTGCTTCCGGGTTAACTTTAATAAATAAGAGATAAGGCAGATTTGTTTTGTTCAAAAAAATAGGAGATTATGTGTGATTTTGTTGAGAAGGAAAAAATAGGGTTAATAATTAAATAGGGTATTAGAGTAAAATTAACCATTAGAGTTAGGTTAAAATTAGGGCAAACATTTGCTTCTGGGTTAAAATTAGGACGCATGTTAAGAAACCTTAAAGTAGAAATATTCTCTAAATTTTTTTGCATTCAATTTATCAAAAAGTTAAAGATTAAAGGGAATACGCACGTTCCAATAAAGTATTTTTATATTTGATTCATTAAGTTGTGCCTTGAGGGCACAAATTAGCATTTCCTTAAGAAAAATTATCTATTTCATTAATAATTAATATGTTATTCTATATATGATTATTTACTAAATTGTTATAAAAAAAAATTTAAATTAGTAGGATTAATTATGAATACATTTAGAAAAAAATAAATATATCTAACAAATTATACGCTATTTAAATAGACAAGTCTAAAACTCCTTTCAACTTAAAAAAGAAAAAGAAAAAAAAAGACTAAAACATTTTTAAAAATCCAATTTGACTAAAAATAGCTGTGGTTGGTTTATTGATGAGATAGATAGGTGTGTGTGATGGATCCAAAAGGAAAATGGTAGGTTTGCAGAGTGAAGGAGGGCTCTACCTGTTTCAACGATATGTTGATGACATCTCTATGTAGTGGGATTAAGCTCATGAGTGTGTGGGACTGACAGTGTGGTAAAGTGAGATATACCATAGTGAGTAAACTCAAAGGATAAAGTCAAATGTATTTTGTGAAACGATCCACAAATATTAAATAGTCAGAGAATCCATCAATTGATTTATTGGGGACGGTCCCATACACATGTGCAAATGAGTTCAATTGGATTTTGACTGGAACACTTGATATAAAAAATGGTAGTGTATGACTCTTAACTATATTACATGAAATGCTAAGGAACTGATCTCTTAATTACTTCCTCCGTCTCATATTAGATGATTTAATTGACTCCGACACATATACCAATGCATATGTTTTATTTTTGATATCTTTAATTTTCTTCTAAAAATATTATGAAAATTTAATAATTTAAAAATATTCATCGAGACGAATCGAACAACATCTTACATGATATTATTTATCTTTGTGAATTAGTAGATCAAAATATGTTAAGTCAATAATGTATATTATTAAATATGTCATTTATTGAGGGAGGGAGGGAGTATTATTTTTGAAGGAAAAAATGCAACTTTTTCATGACTTGTTTAGAAGGATGTCCTAGGATGTGATGCCACAGTGGATTATTGGATGAGGTGGTGAGGAGAGCTTCTGGTATGGTTGCTGGTGAAGATATGATTTGAAGTACGTTTTTTTGGTGACCAGTGATGACAGTGTTTCTCTTCTTTAGATCCTTTGCCATAAAATGATCACACAAAAAAAAAAATCAACAAATACAATATTAGTTGGCAAAGCGAAGAAACATATAGTAAGTTTTATAAAAAATTTGAATATGTAAAACATGAAAGAGATTTAATAGGCCTAGAAGAAGTGTGAAGGGGAGATTTACTAGTGTAAGTCTAGATCCATCTCCTATAAATAACTGATCAATTACCTTTATAAGGATGGTCCAAATGCAGTTTGTCAAGGTCATTGTTGTCAAAATTCCGACTTAAATCTTAAAATTCGGGATTTTTCAACTTTATTCACCTTCAACGACTTAATTCCATAGTAGAATCGCAAAATAGACAAGATCCTAGTAAAATCGCACAAAATCATTAAATTCATTCAAAATCGCATGATTTTACAGGGTTTTGAATGCATCAGAATCCATGAACCAATACGAAATTATGGAGTGAGATGATGTTGTTGCATGGTGAGAACTAGGGAAATGCGAACATTGAACAAATCCTTGATGTTTGTAACAAACTTTAGCATTATTCCCTTGTTTGTCACATAATTGGCAAATTACACCTTTGGGACAACCAGGGATGTGAATCGGAAATAGCTTTGGGATTCACTTGAAGTTATAGCATGCATGTGAGGTTGTTGTTTTCCTTTCAGGGCAGCATGTATCATAGCAATGACATGTATTGAGAATTTTCATGTGATACTTTCATCTCTTTTGAGATAGTTTTCAAACTCAGTGAGGAGATCATGGAAATCCTCAAAATTGACGAGGTTTCACCAGCATAGACAATAGTTGATATGTTGTGATTCAGGTCCAAGACCATTTAAACTGTATATAACTAAATCAACATCATCTAATTTTGAATCGATGATGGTCAATTCATCAAAAATGGCTTTAATATCGTGAATGTACTCAGAAATGGTGCCATTTCTCTTGGTGAAATGTGTCATACATTCCTTGAGATTCATGATGTGATCCCTTGTTTTGCTTGCATACATTTTTTTGATAGTTTCGTAAGCTTGTTTGAAACTTTTGACATTTACTTTTTTTTTTAGAAGACATTTCTTTTTATTTTGTTGCAAACAAGTTTACCGCTGAAAAACGGAAGCTATAACGCCCTAATCCCTGTGAGTTTAATCTTTTTATAGTATTACTTAAACATTGTACACTTGCATTGAGAAAACAACATGGAAATACATGTTTATTAAGGATAACAAAGTTGGTTACGACATTCCTACATTCTTTTGCATTGTATCTTTGGCTAGCTGGAACTAGAAAACCGCCCTTCCCACTTATAAGATTTGTTTTCCTAGGATCGTTTAGTATGTTAGCTAACATGGTGGATGTCCCATTTAATTTAGAATTACAATGATATCTATCATGGCAGTGTTTACAAGCGGGTGTAGGTTCTGGTTCATCAGGTATGAGATTAAAATCTAGCCAAATGGAAGAAGTTCTTCTATTACCACTAATATTAGGTCTTCGTAGTAGGGGAGTGCAACGGTTGGTTGTTGAGTAGATTAAACTAAAAATATCAGTAAAATAATTTAGATATGTATTTAGCTAAGTATTTCGCATTATACAGTATTTAAGTGTTTCAATAATTATTAAATGTTTCAAGATTTTAATCATATAACATTCCAACCTTTCTTCCTTAAACTTAAGCATTTATTGAAAAATAATTGTGTTGAAAACAAACAAAATTAGTCATAAATACATATAGACACTATTATTCTTAGAAATAACTCAAAACAAAGTATTACACATATCAACTTAGATAAACAATATTACTCATAAAAAGAGTGAGTACACATATAAGGGCTACTCATATTAGCTTAAAACATGCACATTTGTTAATAGAAAAAGTATTGCACAGGGTCGGCCTTTTAAATTTAGATGTCTTGGGCGAATCAAGAGAGTGGTGCCCCTATAAAGAAAAATTCTATAAAAAATGATAAGATTAAGATAAATGAATGGAAAGACTATTAAACATTTCATTTAACATTGTGCAAGAAGAACACAAGTAAATTTTGATTGTTTTTTAAATGTGAACCAATTAGCTCTAAGTTAGGATGCATGTTCCAAAGTCTAGGCTTCACTCGACAAGTTTAATTAACTAAAGATAACATGTTTATCAAAACAGCACACGTGGATCATAATTCAATGTTGATTCCTCAAAAGTGAAAATTCGTGTTACTAATAAATAATAAATAAATTGTTTGGCAATTGCAATTGGCACCTACTCCTATCCTATGAAGTTATGATCAATGGTATATGGCTCTTATGCTTTTGACAATTGATTGTTCTTGTGTTAAGAGTTGCATAATTGAGATGGATAGATGTTTTTTGTTTACAAATTGAGATGGAGATGTTAGTCATGGAGAATAAGAATTAGAAAGAAAAGAGACTCATAAACTATGTAAAATATTGCGACTTTTAATAAGCAAAAGTAGAAAATCTGACTGTTATTCTTAACACTCCATATCATTATTTTAATTTTAGTGTCTCAATTAAATTATTCACTTGCTTTTCACTCATGATTCATCGGTTTAGTTGCTAAAATTATGAACGTAATTAATATTTTTTGGTACATGTAGTTGACCAATTTTATTTTATATTTCATTTAGTAACGTCATTTATTAGTTTTGACTTTGTAATGACCCTATAATTTTATCAACAACTATCATTTTACATTTCTTTTTTATAGGAGTATATATACATACATTCATACATACATACATATATATATATATATATAGGGGTTTGCTACAATACATATAGGTAGTAAAAATATATTTTTTGGTGCCTCTAAAATTATGGTGCCCTGGGCTGCCGCCCCCTCGACCTGTGCTCAGGGCCACCCCCGGCACAAAGATACATATAAGCTATATTATTCAAAACATCATAGATAAAAAAAAACATTATTGAAAGATGCACATTTAAAAAATAAACTACACATATATTCATATAAATATAATTACTCAAAAACAAAAAAAAAACAGTGCAACAAATTTTTAACTTATTGTTTTCTTCCAAATTTATTCTTTAATTTCCTTCTTTAGGTTTATTGGTGAATAATTTAGTAACAAATATGTTTATCTTAAAGGTGAATAAAACAAAAAAATAAGTACAAAAACATGAACATATTGTTTATTGGTGTTTTTGGTAAACAAGCGCTAGTTTTAGGTTTATTGCTTGCATGATCAAACTAGAAATCGTAGGACATATTGTGCAAATGTTTTCAAAAAAATGTTTGAACGTTCATGGTGTTCGTGAATTTGAATGTAAAAAAGATGAAGATAGTTGTCTTGTTTGACATAATCAACAAAGATTTTCAGAGATTTAAACGGAAATAACACTTCGAAGATGAAAGAAAACAACTTAAAAGAAAATTATTTGGATTGCATATATAAAAGATGGTTTACCAAATCAAATATACATTGTCTTATTACTCTTTGCATTGCATATGTAAAAGATGGTTCATCAAATCAAACATACATTGCATATGTAACTTATCTCTGGACTGAAACCAAAAAATAAGTTTTTCTGTCAAACAACCAACATAAAAAACACAGGCTAACACATATATTAGCATAAACATAGAATAGCCTCACCTTTGATCTTAAATGTGACGAAATCCTTGAATAATTTCCTGAACCATAGAGAAACATATATTAGCAAGAAAAAAGTGAGCAATGAATCTGACTTGTTGATTTATGGGCTAATAAACGTGATTAGAGAATACAAAATCATTCAGAGATCTTAGAAAGTGGATTGATATTTGGATTTATGTAACAAAAAAGAAAGGGAGGTCGATAATATTGATAAACATGGTTGATTTGTGATTTTTGTTTAGGCTAACACATATATTAGCATAAACATAGAATAGTTTCACCTTTGATCTTAAACGTGACGAAATCCTTGAATAATTTCCTGAATCATAGAGAAACATATATTAGCAAGAAAAAAGTGAGCAATGAATCTGACCTGTTGATTTATGGGCTAATAAACGTGATTAGAGAATACAAAATCATTCAGAGATCTTAGAAAGTGGGTTGATATTTGGATTTATGTAACAAAAAAGAAAGGAAGGTCGATAATATTGATAAACATGGTTGATTTGTGATTTTTGTTTAGGCTAACACATATATTACAATAAACATAGAATAGCCTCACCTTTGATCTTAAACGTGACGAAATCCTTGAATAATTTCCTGAACCATAGAGAAACATACATTAGCAAGAAAAAAAGTGAGCAATGAATCTGACTTGTTGATTTATGGGCTAATAAACGTGATTAGAGAATACAAAATCATCCAGAGATCTTAGAAAGTGGATTGATATTTGGATTTATGTAACAAAAAAGAAAGGAAGGTCGATAATATTGATAAACATGGTTGATTTTTGATTTTTGTTTGAAGGTTGTTATGGAAAATGGAAGAAAATGAACAATTTGCGATTTTTGGGTTCTTGGATGATGTTTCTGGGTGATGTTTGAAGGAAAGGAATGATTTGTGATGTTTGAAGGAAAGGAAGTTCAGGGCTTCAGGAACAAACAGGAATGAGGAACTAGGGTTTCATCCTCTCTTAACTCAAGCTTATATATGTGGGCTGGTGGACATGACTTCTTTCGGCTGGACTTTGGTGATGTATTGGACACATGTGGTATACTAAATTTTGGTCGGAAATGGTTTTGATTGGGCCAGTTATTCCAACCTAGGGCTGAGCATCGGGCGGGTATGGGCGGGTTCAGGCCCATATATCCGCATCCGAAGAAAACCAAATAGCAGAGAAAAGAAACCACTTCAGACCGTCTTAAACAACGGGTACGGCGGATGACGGGTATGGCGGATGACGAGTGTCGCGGGTGGTTTGCTTCGGGTGAGAGTAGAGAAGACCATCTTCTATATGCCTCTTAAGTTTGTGATTGTCTCAAAGTTCACCTTCACTCATTTCTGCAATATGGTTGTTAGAAGATGCATCACAAGTTTTTATTCAAGTTTGTGTAGCAATCACTACACGTACATACGCAACAGCCATTGCTTGCCTTATTCACATGCAATATGTGTCCTCTTTCAATATTGAACTTGGTGAGAAAGAGAAGTAGCTTGTGAAAACCAGAAGATGAAGTAACTTTTAGATCTGGAAAATGTAATACAAGCTTCCATTGAAAACCTTTTATGAAACAATAAATAAAATACTTGTAGTACTAGTATGTACTCCTACTCTATCGATTGCGTGTAAGAAAATAAATAAATAAAATAGATGTGTGTCAGAGTGTGAATTCCCAAGGCAATAAAAGTCTTGAAGTGGAAATACTTATGTGAGTCTCGATAAAAACAAGTAGGTTGTAGCTTAGAAAATACTAGAAGTATAGGACTTTGAATTCATGATACTATTAAAATGTAGTCTCGGTTGGGCTTGGTTTTCTATGGGGAAAATGTTGTAGAACCGATTCCGCCCACAAACATCCGATTCAACTCAATTGTTTCACAAATTCCAACCTATTATCCATTAAAACCCGACCGTTTAACCTGAACAGCACTCTGTTTGAACGGATTTCCACCGGGTCACGAGTTTATGCTCAACCCTAATCCAACCTGTAACCAACTACTATAAGATACATCCAACCACTTCGCTTGAACCGTTTTGCCTGCTTGAACTACTTGGCCGACCCGACACTCTTCGGCCTATCTGGTTCGGCCAGTTTAGGCCGATTATTCATTTTTTTTCTAGTCCTACTTTCCACGCCACCCAAGCCATGTACACTTTTTTCAAAGCCATATTCAGTCATCTTAAATGAAGAAAATATGTTGTACACTAAATTTGGTTTTTCAAAACTAGTGGCAATTTTTTCGTTTAAGAGGATAACGATAAGGCATGATAATATTAATTTGTAAACAAAAATAAAAAATTACATTTAAATATAATTTTTAATAATTATAATGTTGTACTAATAATTTGTTTCGAAAAATGAGAAATACAGAAACAAACATGCATTGGATCCAAAAGGTTTTGGTTCGAGCCTCGTTAGTGTCTTTAGAGAGAGATGTGCAAATCTTTTTGTGAAAACTTTATGAGCCTAATATCTTCTCTACCTTAGATTGAAGCATCATCGGTTCATCTTTAAAACAAGAATATTATTTTAAGAAAACCATACATAAATTAATATATTAAATATTAGGCTTAAATGTTATTTTAATCCTCTTATTTTGACAAAACTACAATTTTGATCCACCTATTCCAAAGATTTTAACCAATTTATGATTTTTACTGTCTAATTTGATGAGGTGGTAATAAAGTGTTCACTATTTCAATTGATTGATATTCCTTTAGTTCTATGTGTTTTATCTCAACTCAGTTTAACACCCCAACTTTTAAGACTCTCAGTAATTAGACTCTTTGTTTTCATTTTAGATCATCTAGTATATATATTTTGTCACATTATCAAATTGGATGGTCAAAATCATAAGTTGTCAAAATTTATAAAATAGGGACAAATTGTGCAATTATAAATAGACGACCAAAATTGCAGTTTTGCCAAAAATAGATAGATCAAAAATATGCAATTAAAAATGGAACCTCTCTAGATGTTCGATTTAGAATACTTTTTTATTTGATTGAAAATAAATTAGTCAATGTTACAAAGATGTATGGTTTAGGTTGGGGGTAGAGGGTGATGCGTGGAATTGGAGAAGGAGCTTGTTTGCGTGGGAGGAAGGGTTGCTGAGGGAGTGTGTGGATTATTTATGTAACGTCATTTTGCATGATGAGATGGTGAACCAGTGGATTTGGAACCTTCATTCCTTCCAATGGTACACGGTCAAAAGTGCTTACAGTTATTTGACAGCAGTTGAAAGTTGTTGATAATGGTGGTCGTAATCATGTTTTGTGGCTTAAAGCGGTCCCACTCAAAGTCAATATTTCTGTGTGGATGTTATTTTTGAATCGACTTGCAAATAAAGACAACCTGCATAGATGTCACATGGCAAATACAAATGTTTTATGTTTGGTCGGGTGTGATAATGTGGAAGATCGGGATCACTTATTCTTTCAATGTAATTTCTATGGTCCACTTTGGTATTTAACTTCTGGATGGCTAGATATCACTTTCGTGTCACAGGGTGAATTACAGGCTCATTCTATTCAGTTTGGTGGCCTAGGGGGATTCTCTAAAAACTTCCGTACAACTTTTAATATTGTTTGGATTTCGGTTCTCTTCACTATTTGGAAGGATCGCAATGTGAGGATTTTTAACAACATGGTATCTTCTCTTTTAGCTTTATTAGAAAAGGAGAAAATTGAAGCTTTCTACTGGTTAAAATCAAACTACATTTTTTTTTATTTTGATTACCCTACTTGAAGGCCGACACCTTTTGTTTGTTTAAAGGCGGTTTCTTAAGTTTGTTTTCGCTACCTGTAGTAGTTTGGATTGTATGATGTAATACCTGAACTTTTAAGTCTCCTTTAATACACCTTGTACCATAGAGGCTTATTTTGTGTTTATAATAATTTTCGTAGCCTTTTCAAAAAAAAAAAAACTAAATATTTTATAGCTACTTTTTTGCCTATTTCCCAGAAAGAAAGAAAAAACAAAAAAAACTAGTGTTATCCCAATACCAATGATATAAAGTAGCTAGCCTTGCTACAGGGTAATTACCAATAGGTAAATGCTAGTTGTCCCGAAAATAACACTCACGAGAATATCACGATAGTTCAAAAGGTAACAACATAATCACTTCCTCATCTCTCAACTGTCCATGTATTCCAATTAACTCCGGATCTAACGGTTGCCGCTTAGTCGTGAAAAATTCTTACCAATAATATATCCCTCTCGCTTCACCCAATATAATTATGATGCAATAAACGTCTAAACCTAAACATTGCCATAAATGGATCAAAGCAAGTGGGGGGTGAATTTAATTTAAGAAGGAAAAAAGGAAAAATCAATGAAGAATGCTCAATAAATAAAAGGTGATCAATGACAAGAAAGCAAAAGAGTAAGGTATAGCAAGAGAGAAAGTGTTTTCTTTCTTCCATTTAGAAGATAAACCAATTTCGAGAGATCATAGAGATATTAAGGAATTCTCTGTTTGGATATGGCTTCTATTGAGGTGCTTTCTGATTCAGCATGCAGATCTATGGATGATAACAAAGCTAAAGATGATGATGTATGTTATCTTGATCTTATTATTACATTGAATTTGATTTTCTTTTATATTGTTGCAAATATTTTTCATATATAAAATGCAAAACTATATATAGCTTCATGCATTTTGCAGAGTTCATATTCAAGATTTAAAATCTTGTTTGGCTTTCAATCCCTTTCCTTTCATACTTTGTGAATTCCTCCTCTCCTTATGTTCTTATTATTATAAGAAATTATATTTATATGTTTTTCTTAATTTGTAATTTTAATCTCAGTACCCAAAAAGTTCTTAATCAACCTAAAGTCGATCAAACATGTATCAAAATTAGGCTCCTTTTTTGTTTGAACTTTCTGAATATAGTTCAAGAACTTGCTGAAACTATTTTCTTGAATTTTTCGTAATTATAAATTAAATTAAATAACTATTTAAATACAGTATATATCCTATTTTATTTCATAATGATAGGTGCTAATTGTAGAAGTTTTATGTAGTGAAAATAATGAAATATATAGGTACTATATGAATTATTTAGGTGAGTAAAAAAATGAATATTTTGGTGTAAGAAATTTTAATTTTTTTTAGGGGAGGTGCAATAATATTTTTTTTTATGGTCATAAGATTGTGACACGATATTTAGACACACATATAAAAGATAAAAATTAAATAATTAAATAATATTTCTTTTTAAAATAATTAAATGATATATAATTTTATGTATGTGTACTAAACTAATTTTTATTTATTTATCCTTGTGAGCTTAACTCAGTTCAAACCCCGACCATTGCCAAAAAAAAAACTAATTTTTATTTGTGAGACTCTAATTAGCTAAAGACGTGTTTGATTCTTTTTTGAGCAAAGATGTGTTTGATTCTTAAAACGATAAATGCTGGCATAACAATACACGAGATTTATTTTTTGAATAATCGATAAATACTGGCATAACAATACACGAGATTTTTTTTTTTTCTTGGTACAAAGAGAACAATACATGAGGATATATAACTGTATTATTTCAACAAAAAAAATATATATACATGAGAATACATAACTGTATTGGAGAGAGAGAGAGAGAGAATATTTTCCATATTTAAAAATAAAAGGAGTATTTGTGTATTTTTTATATTTTGTATTTTGGACAAAAAGTTGCATGTTGTCTTATGGTTTAGATAGGTCAAAATTCATTTTGTCCAATCTCTTGTTATTTATTTTGTCAATTCTTATCTCATCACCAGTTTCATATTCATTAATTGTAGTTGATAATGATAATGACATGACTTCCAACAACAACACATATGTTCCAACAAATATGTGGAGAATTGGACGTTTAGATCTGCTCTACAGCATGTATTTATGAGTTGCACTTACCCTATTCATATTCATTAATTGTAGTTGTAGTTTTTTTTATTTTAATTATTGGACTTTTCTTTTACATGAATTATTGGTCTATATTATATATAATTATCCAATAAACCTAATAATTAGTTTTTTTTTATAATAATGATCGGAGGAGTATTAATTAAAAATTTATAGGTATTTAGTTATTAGTTTCTATCCAGTTAATTATTTTACATAGTTTTTTTAGTTTTGAACCGGGTCTTATGTTAATAAAAGTGATCGAGTTAATTTTTTAGTAATAAATAAATTCATTTTTTCATTCAACTGCGTTAAAAAAACATTTACATACATTTTCTTCTTATTGAGGTGGAAGATCCCATAAAGAGTTTATGACACCAAACCTCGGTGGTTATGTACATTTTCTTCTTATTCTTTCGCAATTCAATATTAGTTTTATAGATAAATATTTTATTAACAACATGATAAATCAAGTAATCGATTGATTTGATTTCAATCAAAGACTGAATAATACATCAATGAATCTTAGTTTTGAGAGCAGTCAATTTGGACCTGTCAACTTAACAATAACTGTCCGCATAAACATTTTTTCATAAATGACCAATTTTAAACTAAAAAAAAAAAAACTAAAAGGGTGAACCTAATACAAATGATAAACTTAAAAAACCTCATGTTGCATATGACCTATTGAAGTCATCTAAAATCCAACTTTGATTTCCATATGTCAAAATACAAGAGAGTGTTTTTTTTTTTTTTTGGTATAAAAAAGGAGGAAGTCTTGCATGATCACAAGTATTTAAAACACACAATCCGGATGCTCACATACAAAAATACACATATTTTAATTATTTGAAAAATATATATTATTTTATTCTTTCTCTTTCTAACATTTCTCGAGCATTTGAGTGTCTCTATTTAGCATGCAAAAAAAAACTTGAACACACCCTACAATTTTTCTATTTAAGTTTAGAGTCTTGTTAATGAGTGCCCCCAGGACACTCTTTAAGCATTCTAAAATAAACAATTATTCTTTTAAAAAGTTAAATATTTCAATTTTCAATGCATTGATTACACATATTTTCATAAATACTTACTATTTATAGTGCTTAAAAAGTGTTCCGGAACCACTCATTAACATTTCCCTTAAGTTTAATTACTCTTTTGGTCCTTAATTAGTTATTTTGATCCCTTAACTATTGTTTAATCTAGATCCCTTAATCTTATCTCTTTTATTCAAGTAGGTCTTTTTTCATCAATATTTAACCTCAAATATTTGGACTAACATTGTAGATGTTTCACGTCAGATATAGGTTAAATATTGACGGAATGTATCTATTTAAATTACAAAGATAATTAAGGATCCAAAAGGAACGAAACTTGTTAAAGAATCAAAAATGAAACCAAATAAATAGTTCAAGTGTAAAAAGAGTAATTTTGTTTTTTGTTTATAATAACACCTGCAACTTTATACACACACATACATACACTCGTTCACATTTTCTTAATTCTTTTATAAACAATCGTTTATTAATGTTGCTTCAAAAACAAAATGTTTAGTAGTTTGTATGTTATCTTAGTTGGTGAATTCTGGACTTCATTCTTCCATCTGACCATTTGAGCTATGCATTATGGACTCCCATTCTCATAATTAAGTTATAAATTCCTCAGCCTCTAGTAAAAAAATTCTAACAAATTTTTATTCTCTCTTCGCAGGAAAATATTATTCCTTCATCAGATGAAATGATAGAGAGGAGTTTAGGAACATTTGGATGGGTAGAATTTGTGCAATGCATTCTTGTATCATTCGCAATGTTCTTCGACGCGCAACAATCATTCATAACAATTTACACCGATGATTACCCGACATGGCATTGCACAGATTCAACAACATGCAATTCAAATTCCAACATTTGCAAAATCCCAAAATCTTCATGGTCATGGGAAGGACCAGTTCAAAAGACAATCATATCTCAATGGAATCTTGAATGTGCAAGTAGCTTCATCACAGGTTTACCACAATCTTCATTCTTCATTGGTTGTCTCATTGGTACTTTTGCATTAGCTACTTTAGCTGATACATCACTTGGAAGAAAAAACATGTTGATTATCTCTAGTTTATCAATGTCAATAACCTCAATCATCATTGTGTTTTCAACCAATGTTTGGATTTACTCGGCTTTCAAATTCCTTATTGGATTTTGGCGTTCGTCTATCGGTACATGTGTTCTTGTTTTGTTAACGGAAAAAGTTAGTACCGAGTGGAGGTTCACGGTTGGAATCGTTGAATATTTTTGCTTCACATTAGGGTACATGTCATTGCCCGGTGTAGCTTATGTTTTACGATTTTCATCGTGGAAAAATGTTTACATTTGGACATCAATTCCAGCTATAATTTACTCAATAATTGGTTATTTCTTTGTTACCGAGTCTCCAAGATGGCTTCTTATGCAAGGTAGAAACCAAGAAGCTATTGCAATGCTTAAAGGAATGAGCTCTGAAGAAAATGCTGATTTAACTGCGAGTTTGTTGCTAAACGCACCCCCTAAACAAAAGGCTTCAGTTTTTCAACTATACTCATCAATAGCAAAGTTGTTTGAAAGAAGTTGGGCTTTGAAAAGAATGGTTGCAATTATGGTTCTTGGTATGGGAATTGGAATGGTTTATTTTGGTATGCCTTTAGCTGTTGGAAACTTAGGATTCGACATTTACTTGGCCGTTGTGTTTAATGCCTTGATGGAAATACCATCTTGTGTCGCTACTTATTTCTTGGAGAATAGGCGAAGAAAGCCGTCAATTCTTGCATTTTCAATAGTGGGTGGCGTATGTTGTGTTATGTGTGTTGTTGTTGGATCAGGAGTACAAGGAATCAAAGTTGGGTTAGCTTTGACATCGTTTTTCAGTGCTTGTACGGCTTATAATGTGTTTCTCATTTACATTATAGAGTTATTTCCGACAAGTGTGAGGAATACGACAACGTCATTGGTGAGACAAGCTATTGTTTTCGGTAACATTTTTAGTCCTTTTTTGATATCTGCTGGGAGGAAAAATGATGTTTTCTCTTATGGTGTGTTTGGGGTTGTTATTATGTTGTCATGTGTTACATTGCTTGCTTTGCCAGAGACCAAAGGACAAGCTCTTTGTGATACTATGGATCAGCAAGAGAAAAAAGACAAGTTATGTGTAGTGTAAAATTTGTACTAGGGTCTGTTTTTTTTATGCTTTTAGATTCGTTTGGTTTGTTGTATTTGGTTGAAGCTTTACTTTGTCCTGGTTTTGAAGCGTGTGAATCTACGATGTTATTTTTGAACAATGATATAAGAATCTAAGATCTTTTTTGATATCCGCTAGGAGGAAAAATGATGTTATTATTTAATTATAGTTTTGTTCTATTGAAGTTTACTAGTTTAGAAATGTTATAAGTTGCAAATGATTCAATTGCTAAAGTGATTCTAAAAGAAGTTGGATTTCTTAAGTCACCATACAGAAAGGATCCATACAATACAAGTAGAGGGTCACGCACCGACTGAATCATAATATCCATTTTATCAACAAAAGAATCACGTTATTCTGAAAAATCAGATTAAAATTTAACAATATATAATCTTTATTGGTAAATTGATGGAAATGGATTTATTAGAGTCAAATGGTGATTCTTTTAGAGAAAAAAACAGATCTAGAGAGAGGTTCTCTGCCTTCTCTCTAGATTTTCACCACAGCCGCATTTCATAAACCCTTCCCCAGTTTTCTTCCTTTCCTCCCACAAATCCAAATTTTCAGGCTCGATGTAGCTTCAACTGCGGTGGTTTCGTGTGACCGTCGACGTGTTGCTCCGCTTCCCTCTCAGCAGTCTTCCATCGTTCCTCCACCGTCGGCGTGGCCGGAGCCTTTTCTGGGTTCAATGGTCTTCCTTCCCCTCGCCTTCGGTGGTCCAGGTTGTTGTTCCGGCTATCCCTCTTTCCTGTTTTTTCCTTGTGTGTCGATCTGATGCTGCAGGTTCGGTTTCTCCTCCTTGCCGGAAGTTTGACGTCATCGTTGTTCTTCTTGCTGGTGGTGTGTCGAGAGCACTTCTCCGTACCACCGGATCTGCTGTTAGCTGCCTGTTGTGTTTTGTGTGTCGTGGGTGTGTCGTGGCTGGTTTGGGAGGTCGGTGGCGGCGGTGTCGCACTGCCTTTCCTTCTAACTTCTCCTGGTGGTGGTCTGCAGGTTTCTCGGTGTTGGGGTGTCGCTGGTACATATTGGTTGAGATCTGCTGATTTCCCGGTTGTTGTCTCGATACCTTCACGTTGATGGTCTTAGGGACTACCTTTGTTCGTTTTTTTTTGTTCTGTGTTGTGTTTGTTTATGGATCACCGCTGTGTTATTGTTTTGTGTCACCGAGTGCCGTCGGTGGGCTGTTTTGTGTCATGTTGTGTTGGTTCTGGCGATCTCTTCCTTTTCTGGATGTTACTCGAAAGGGTTTGGTGCATTGACGCTCTGTGTTGGCGGTAGCAGTCGTTCATGTACCTTCAGATTTTTGTGGGGCTGGTCGCTGTTGTTGTGTTGTTCGTTTGTTTAGGTATGTGTTTTTGTTCCATTTTCTTTCGTAGAGAGGGGTTTGTGCTGGTTTTGCGTTGGTTTTTGGTTACTGTTCCTTCTTCCTAGTCGTTCAAGCTTCTGTGCACTTTCCTAACCTCCCCTTGGTCGTCGGTGTTTAGTTGGCGACCTTCTCTAGGTCTGCAAAGGGGTCGTGCAGTTGTGGTGGATTCAATTCCTAGATAGGTGGAAGTTTTCTCCTCCACGACGTAAGTTGGTACAGTGGTCTAGAGGGTGGCGCTGAACCGGTGTTCTTGGCGGTGTTTGTGGTGTTGATTTTGTGGCTGTTTTGGTTTGTTTCTGTTCGAGCTGGATCGATTTGCACTACTGTTCCACCGTGTTTGTCTTTTGAATTTGGCATCTGGGTTTTGGTGGGCCGAGTTTTTGGATAGGTTTTGGTGTCTGCTCTAGTGGTTCGTGAGTTGAGGGGTGCCTTTTTGATTAGTGTTGGGAGTCTGGTGGGCCGATCACTTTTGATTCGAGATCGGGAGCTAGTTTTTTAACTCTGGTTCTTTTAGGCTTTGTTGGTGGCTCATCCGTCTTACCAGAAGCTGAGTGGCGGTCGCGTCTGATCGTTTGAAGCAACAAATCATTGTCGGTTGCTTTATTGATCTTTGTTGGTGGTGTCGGGAAATTGTTGTATTTTTGATTTTTCACTGGGTGTTTTGGGGGCTTTTATTTTTCTTATCGGTGTAATACTTGAGATTTAATCCCCTATATATAATTTGCCATTCAAAAAAAAAAAATGGTGACTCTTTTTCTTTCATACACATCCCTAAATGTCTTTTCTTTAATACGTAAACGAAGTGGCAAACATTACCCGAAACTCACATCCACAACTGTGAGATTTCAGGTTTAAATCCAAACAAAATGTCTAGCCAAATAATTCTAGCATTGTTAATTGAATCATATCTTACCGTCAAAATAGTTGAACTCTATAGATACCATTCGTTTCAACTTAAACACATTATTTTTCTTTTTTTGAATAAACTAAGCGAATCATATTAAAGAAACGATCACCAGCCCGTCAAGCACAAGGCGTGCTAGAGGTAACTCTTAAAATTTTAATACAATACAGTTAGGCTACCAACAACCAAAGAAGAAATAAACAAAATTACACAGCTTGAAAACAACATAAAAGATTTTGCCTCCAAAACGGATAGTCAAAGTCGAACGTAATGTAGTTCGCTTTCAACCACCAATATGCTTGGAGTTTAACCTTTTCGAGAAGTCTTGTAAGCTGATACAAATAAGATCGAAATCCAAATAATAGAGAAAGTTGTCCTTGAATTTTTTGAGAAACCTCCAAGAGCATAAAACTGATTTGAATGAGTATTTAAATTGCCATGAAGAACTGTGTTGATACCAAGCCAATGGGAGATCAAAAGCCACAACCGACCGTAGTGATCACACTTAAAAAACAAATGGTCTCTGTCCTCTAATTCCACACATGAGCCGCACAAGATACCCGGGAGACATCAATAACATTTCTCTTTCGCAGATTATCCTTTGTAGCAAGTCTATTCAGGAAGAGACACCACACAAATATATTAGCCTTAAACCAAACCGCTTTATGCCACAAAAAATGATAAAAATCCTCAATAATATTAGTGTCAATCGCTCTTCAGTAAGAATAAATAGATTGTACGGTGTGCTTGTTGGAAGGTAAACACATTATTGCTTAATTGTCATCCATATAACCAATCTCTCCATCAAGTCACGTATCAATAAATTTTAAAAATCCTACACACATTAGTAACAAATCAGTGCTTCCCTAAAAAAAAATTCATTGCTATTAAATAATTAATAAAAAACAAACGTGAAATGAAAATATTTTATAAGGAGTATAAATATTTAGTCACTATTTGACAATACAAAATTTTGAGCATACAATATTCATTTTATATGACTAATATACTTTTTCAATAATCTATTGTTATCACGAGTTTAAACTGACATAAAATATTTTTTAATACACTACTGTTTTTAACTTATATCTTACTTTTATCATTGTTATTTTAGTTGAGTTTTTTTATATATTAATTAAACATACCTCTTTATCGTCTCAAAAAAATATATTTTTTATGTCAATTCATATTTATCAAAAAATAGGTATAACTTTTCAAGAAAATATTTTATCCACTAAAATCACCATCAGACCAACACATTAACACATGTAAAAACTACAAATTGAATCAAATAACTTATTTGAAATAATTTAATTTTTTTTTTAAGGATGAAATCTAGTCTTAAACTTTTTCATTTTACAATAATTCATTAAGGTAGATATTTTATTTTATTTTATGGTTAATTAAGTTTTTAGTCCCTATAAATATTCACAGTTTTGTTTTTAGTCCCTACAAAATAAAATCACACTTTTTAGTCCTTGTGACATTTTCCTTAAGCATTTTAGGGATCAAAACTGTTGATGGAAATTTTTTACAGGGACTAAAAGTGTTGATGGAAAAATTTATAAGGACTAAAAATGCTGATGGAAAATTTGATAGGGACTAAAAAGTGTGATCTTATTTTTTTAGGGACTAAAAACAAAACTGTGAATATTTATAGGGACTAAAAACTTAATTAACCCTTTATTTTATTTTTGAATTTGTTTATTGAGTAAATTACACTCCCCTCCCCTCAAAGATGCTTGAATTACAATCCCCTCCCTCTTATGTTAAAATATACACTTTCCTCCCCTCTTATTCAAAACATATTAGAAAATATTTCACTTCTCTCCCTTGAGAGAAGCTTGAATTATATTCCTCTTCCCTCTTAAGTTAAAATCTAAGCTTTAGTCCCTCAATAATTTTTTTTATTTCTAATAATTTAGCAAAAAATTATCTAACACACTTCAAAGAAAAATAGCATTTCCGATTCATTTTAATATAATCAAATTTTGAATGCATATCTTTCTCTATTTTTTATTCACAATTTCATTAACATATAGTTTTAAATCCTATTATAAAATATGAAACAACCCAAAATAAAATTAAAATATGTGAAAAATTACTAAAGTCGATTATAAAGAAACGAATTTATATTTTTTAAATAGTGATTCAAAATTAATATATACTATAAAAATATTTATTTATATTAAAATAGATTAAAGTATAGTCCATATTTAATTATTAAGGAGGAGAGTTGTAATCCAATCATTTTTTAACATAAGAGGCGAAGAAAGTGTAATTTCATGTTGTTTATTTGACAAGAGAAAGAAAACATCTAGATTGTTCTCGGGGTTAAACGAACGCACGCACGAATTGGCAATATTCCTCGTATCGTACCAGCATCATCACAAACACAGAGTTGAAGAAGATGTTCAAGAAGGCGGTGGAAGCAAAGTCTCAACAGAGACTCTCCGGTGCCGACAGAAAAAAGCTTAAACGAACCGTTAAAGACAAATTCCCAAGAGCTTCTGATTCTGACGTAGATGTTTTACTTCCTCCTAAGGTATCCGAAATTTTCTTTTTCATTTCCATTTTTTTTCTAACCTAATCGCTCATAATCATAATCGTGAGCTATGATGCACGACACATAGTATTGGGAGAATCTCAAGTCCCTCGTATGTGACAAGCCGGTTTTGTAAGAATGAGTTCTATTGATATAAAAACTTAGACTAGTGTTATCAACACTTTCTTTTCAATGTTTGGGTGAAATTATTTATGAGTACTGCACAAACCCATTTTCAAAGTGTAGGACCCACATCAACTTTATTACCTAATAAAAGAGTAAGTATTAGACCGATGAAAAGAGATAGTTCATAGCATTCCTCGAATGTGGGACACGCTATCATAATAGTATTTGAATGTGTTACAATTGACAAAATATACCTAAATGTGTGTTTGGTTAGTTAGTCATTTTGGTTCTTGTTCTTCAGTAGTTAGCTAAGTTCTCATATGTGTGTTTTGTTAGTCAATTTGGTATGTAAAATTATTAACAAAATAGACACTCAGGGATGTGTTAGTAATTTTGATACATTTAGCGAGTCAAGGTGACAACGCGTCACATTTTGGGACAAGTGCACTAGAGACGATAAAGACATGGAGATGGCATTAATAGTTTAAGAAAATAAAAGTGATTAATTATAAACACATGTGTTGCTATCGTGTTTATATCGGGCATTGACATGTGTTGGACACCAGACACATTTTCAATCTAGAGTGTCAGTGTGATATCTACCTGAGTATTATGGGGTGTCCAAGTCCCACATCGAGTAATTTGAGATGTTAGGTAGAGTATTTAAGTGACTTAGTTTTTCCTTCTTGATAGCAAGCTTTTAATTGACAGGAGTGTTTTTAAATTGCTCGAATGCTTGTCACGATGTTACATAAATCTTAAGTTTTCATCTTTTAGATTAATTGATTAATGCCAATCAACTAACTTAAATATATTAACATTAATACCAGACGGAGATAACAGTGGCCAAGTTTCAAACCCGGGTTCATGTGTATGCTGTGGAGGGAGGTTTTCCTGTGTTTTTCGACATTGATGGTCGTGGTTCAGATATTTTTCCAACAGGTAGCTTTTGCTTTTTTATTTTTTATTTTTGGAAATGAAAATGAATAGGATTCCTTTATGTTTAAATATTAAAGTAATAAAGATCCTTGCGATTGAAAAAATGGTGAGAAACAGATGTATGAAATTTTGCCATGTGTTTATTACGGATGTAAGAGTTAGATGTGCATTTAGTTATGATAGTTAGAGTTTTTTTTATTTTTTATTTCGAAGTAGCTACTGTTTGTTGTATATATAGATATAGATGGTAGATATAAACCTCATTTTAACTTGGTCATTCTTTTTGCTCAGGGTAATGAAATTCAATATGAGAGTTCTCTCATTTCTGTCTATGGTAGTTTATATCTACCATCGTCCATCTATATCTATATATACAACAAACTATGGCTACTAGAAAGTAACAAACTCTCGAATTGTCATAAGATTCATAACCGAATGCAACTAAACTCAATATTGAATTCAAATGGCGTCGTTGTAGTTTATGCTCTAGGGCAAGCTTTTTTCATAGAATAGATAGATAGGTTAAGAAATGAACTCATCTATTCAAATGTGTCGTTGTAGTTTATGCTCTATGGATGGTCCCTGAGCTGCTGCCGGCTTTCATACTCAAGGGTGGCGAGGTTTCTCGATATGTTATAGGTGGAGCCGACTTGATGTTCCCTGGTATACTTGTGCCTCCTGAAGGTCTTCCATCATTTGCGGCTGGGGAAACATGGGCGGTGAAAGTACCTGAAAATCCTGCTCCCATTGCGGTATTAATTATTTACATTGATTGTTTCCTGTAAATTGATGCTTGAAAGCTGGAAGTATCTTAAAATTGCATTTATTTTTTTCAAGGTTGGGAGCACCACGATGAGCAGCGCTGAAGCATTGAAAGCCGGATTGCGTGGAAAAGCATTGAGAATAACTCATCATTATCGCGATTTGCTTTGGCAAGTATTACTAGATCTTAATTATTCAAAAAATAGAGGTCTCAAATATTGGCCATGGCAGACTGCGGTAGCAGATTTTTTTATAACCAACCTGGCCAATTTGTGAAGGATGGTGGCGCCATGGTGTTTTATAACAAATAAGGCTGTTTAAATTTGATTTTAAGGAAATATGGTTTTCAACCATGGTCCGCCATCTGCAATCGATAACATTGTTCAATTTGACAGTGTTTACAAATCTTTCAGAAATTCAAATTATTAATTTATTTATTTTTACTGTTGGTTGAATTTGTAGGGAATCAGTTGAGGGCCGTTACATACCTAATGCAGGTTTTTTGGAAGATGCTGTGTTTGGACATCCTTCTTTATTATCATCGCCGTCTGATAATTCTGGTTTGACTGAGGCTACTTGTGAGACATCAATTGACCAACAAAACAACACGAAAAGTGATGAAGCAGAGGGATCTCTTGATGCAAATGATGAAAATAATGATGAAAATACGGCAAATGAAGCAACTGCTGGCGTGCGTGATTTGAAGTTAACTGATAGTGGTTCGCCTAATGACCCAAATGACCAACATACTCTATCAACTTCAGATGTAGATTTGCTTCTAGACAACTGCCTTTTGCAAGCACTGCATACAACATTGAAGGATAAAGACCTTCCCATTCCTGGAAGCACTCTATGGTATGATTAAATCTTCCTCTCTCTCTCTCTCTCTGGGATTTTGGCTGACCGAAAAATTCTGCAATCCTGCAAATCAGTATTTTGTTTGATGATTAGGCTTGGGTTATATTTTTTATTTTTTCAAAATTTGGTTCAGTAACATAATTCACCATAATATGACAACAGTGCAGCACACTTTTAATTGAATGAGGTCATGGGAACTTTGGTAGTGAACTAGTGATTTTTCAAGTTGTTTATGCATATGCTGATAAACAGTTTGGGCATTTCTTTTATAAAAAAAAAAAAATATGTTTGCATATTATGGCTGAAAAAACATTAAATTGTTGCATGAAAAGAGTTTAGTTTTAAGTGCTGAAAGTGTTGGTATATTAAGAAAAGTAGAAAATTATTACCATTGAATATAATGAAGGGTTTTGCTAACGAATGTTTTAGGGCACTTGCTAAGGATTTAAAAAATTAACAGTATTTAATGGAATTTACGGCAGTTATACATGAGAAAAATACAAAGCTGTACTTTTTTATTAGTAATTTCCATTTTAATATTCATAAAAGCGTCTTAGGTGTACCTGTTAGCCTTTGACTATAATTATAAATATCATGTTAAAGGAAGTTATTGTCATTTGATGATAAGTAAGGAATACTTGCTGCATATTACATTCAGTGCCTACTAATGTGCATTAGTGTAATTACCATTTTTTTCTTCCACTTAAATTCATTTCAGGTTGTATTGTACATTCGCTTATAGTTCACTGAGTGCTGACCTAAACGTTCAAATTTACTGATAGCATAACAAATATTTATTTTTGGGCATTGTAGGTCAAACCATGTATTGCCATGTAGGCCTTCAGGAGTAACTTTAGACATCAAGAAGTCATCCTACAAGAAGTTAGCTAAGTGGTTACAAGCAAAAGCCTCCTCTGGATTGGTATGTCATCTACTGCTATTTCACTAGGAAAGTAGAATTGTAAATATGGTTATTAGTATCTACGATACATGCATGCTGTATCTCTATTTGATACGAAATTGAATTCATTCGATACAATTTGGACATAAATGAATTCCATCTTTAATCACAATTCATTATGGTGAATCACAACTCACTATGATGAACCCAGATTCATTCGATTCAATCTAATCAATCACCACCTAAACTTAGTGCAGCTAACCACTTCTTTCGTCAACTTCGTATAAGCAACCACTTCTTGCCATTTGATACATTACTTGAATCTTGAATTATTTTGAGGTTCACTTACGATATATAAAATTTATAATTTTCTATGTTACCTATTCTTTTACTTAAAAAAGGGACGTATTTTTAGTGTCAATCTATCTTACGATTCATAATAAGATTCGATTCATGATTCAGAAAAAATGTCATTTAGTTAATGATTTGAATTGATAACCATGGTAAATAGAAGCTTGCAAATATTGACCGGAGAACTTTTGATGTGTATGAACTTAAAATCTAGAATGTGCTGAGACAGGTCTCTTCCAACTTGTAATCTTTGAAAATTGGGTCTTGTTCTGCCAGCTTCGTTGCTTTGCAATATTTTTTCTTTCTTACTTGACCTAATAGTAATTCTGATATCAAAATTGTTGTCTTATGTTTCTCCTAGTCTCTGAATTTGTTTGATTTGTCCTATTTTCCCTGTATGCATAACAACTGATATTTTAAACCGTTAGGATGAACTAAACTGTAGCTTTTGGGAACTTTGTTAGTTGTCACTTCTTTAGCATGTTAGATATGTAAGCTAAGCTCCTATGGTTAAAGGTATGTATAACATTTTGCTACTATAGTATTGAGATAGGAGCTTGAAACAATTCAAGAACTAACTTCGTTAGCATGTTAGATATAAAATAAGTAAGCTAGGCCACAACTATAAAAGAAAATTTTGGCAACATTTTACTTCTTTAGAATGTGTAATGAAGAATTGGAATTGATATAGGTGTTTCGATTAATGCGCTCCATTAGTTCAATGTGAAAAGCATCGATTGAATTTTTTATAACATAGATATATCTTCATAGCAATGAAAAAAAAAATGAATAGCAAACTGGTGATTCATTTCTAATTATTCCCAGCTTTCGAAATTGTTGATGGGATATCTGTTATGATAGTTAAAATCAACTTAGAAATGACTTAATTTGGGATGTTTATTTCTCATATTTCCTTTAGTATATTAGGGGTTGATGAAATCTTGAAAATAGTCTCTATTAGTTGGATTTTTTGAAGTCTATCCATGGCCATGGATCGCTCTGTTAGACATATCTTCAGGAGGATAGGATGGGAAATATTGAAAAGTACTCACTCAAAATGGAATGTGATATAACAGAGTAGGAGACGTGACATAGGGGGAGTGGGTAGGAATTGATTCGGCAATCAAAGAGAGTTTAATCAGGGTCGTAATGGACTTCGGGAGGCATGTAACTTGTAAGAATTAACATGTGGTTTTGGTAATTTTGGGGGCGGGTAGAATAGTTGGTTCTCTCCCAGAATTAGCTTTATCTCTTAATGTTTTGTTATTGTTCATCATCTTCCAAGGAGCACAGCTCTATTTCGTTGCAATTTTTCCTCTTTAGCAGTTCAGTTTAGTGAATTAACAAAGGCTATTCTCTGGTTGTAAGAAGTTGTATCTTCAGATTCAATATAATTTTCCATTTCTGTTTGGGTCCTATCATGCTGTAAACATAATTTGCATCAGAGCACAAATGAATTATTAAAATAGATATAAAATGCATGTCCATTTTGCGTACAGTGAGCAAAATTTATTGACGTTTTAATTTTCTTTTTGATCATTTGTTCATGCATTGAACTTATTTGCAATGTAATTTCTGGGTTCTTTCTTAACGTAGATTTGGATTTTGAACAGATATCAGTGAAAGAAGACAAGCATAAAAAAGAAGTCGTGCTATTTTCAGTTAACCGAAAACACGCTGATTATTCATCCTTTAAGCCTGAAAAAAGGCCAGCGGAGAAACCTGACCAGTCCAGTGTTCAATCTGTCAATGAAACTCGTTCGTCCAAAACTCTGGAAGTGGCTGAAATCTACAAGCCAAGTGTACATGTCAATCCCATATTTTCATCTGTAGGAGCTGATACAGGCAAACTTTATACTGTTTCTGAAGCCACTGATATTGTCTTCGCATACGTTGAAAAACAAAATCTTGTGAAACCAACAAATAAATCTCTTGTGGTTCTAGATGCAATATTATGTGATGCACTATTTAAGGGGGCTATTAAAAAAGGAACTACGTATCCTACAGAAATTCACAAAAAAGATTTAGGGCAAACATTTGTGAGCCGAATGCAACCTCACCATGTTGTGACAAGAGGGAATGAATCTGTAGTTCGTAAAGGTGCGCTAAAAACAATTCAGATACTGACAGAAAGGCGGCAAGGCAACAAGAAGGTAACCAAACTATCCGGCATGGAATCATTTCTTATAGATGCTGACGCATTAGCATCAGAACTTCAGAAGAAGTTTGCTTGCAGTACCACTGTTGGAGAATTACCAGGTATTTCTTAGCCATATTAAAATTGGAAGTTCTATGTATTAGTTTGCGCTTGTTATTTTTTTTCTTTCGAAAGCTTATTATGATTTTTTTTTACCAATCTTGTTATGATGTTATCGTCAAGGAATGTGGGATTTTCTACCAGATTTCTCTTATATGCTGATTTCCTTTGTTTAAATTCAACTACAACATGTTGTGTCTGATTTTATTTGCATTAATCATGCTAAGATTAGTCCCAGTTGCACACATGGCATTTGATTTCTCAGTTTTAGTACTGAGAGTTTGATGGGCTGTATTCGAATTTTTTTTCTGCATTTATGACGCTAGACTAGTTGTAGTTGCATATGTTTTATTTCTTAGTATCAGTATTTAGAGGGTATGAGGCTGCGTTAAATATTAAGCTGATTTAATCGAAGACATTTTCGGGAGCATAAGCAGTAAGTGTGCAACTCCGGTGTCCTCTTTTATGTACATAGACAGAGGCTACTACATATGCATTTTGATAAAAATGTATTGATTTCCTTATGAATGTAACTGAATGAAACCAAGGTCCTGCTTACATGCATGTGAAAGTGACAGGCCCTTAGATGAGTTGGGTATGAGAGCAGGGTAGGCCTAAAGAGTGGAGTGTATGTTCAGAAAAATAAGAAATAGGGGACTGATGAGGTGGCAGAGATAGAGAAGAGTGGGAGAGTGTGAACTGATTTTTCTGTTATATGTAGTTTAGGGTGTAGTGTTGTTCGTGAGAGAGGGTATCGAAGGATCATTCTGTTAGAGGCAATGAATAGTCTATTTTCTGAAGGAGCCAAGCTCTGTGGAGTAGAAGGAATATCATCCCTGTGCTTGTTTCCTTTTCTTCATAAATAATATTCACATTTCCATAATTCCATCTCGATTCTCTTATTATTCTCTGTTATTTGTATACTGCTGTGTTTGTGATTTGTAACAAAAAGTTTGTGAAAAGTTGTTTTTATTTCCATTTTTTGCTTCTAATTATAAAACTGTTACCTTGTTCTCATTTTGTTTTCTTTTCCAAACATTTGTACCTGAACAATGAAAAAAAAAATTGTTGTTTTATGTACAAATATTTAAAAACAGAAACAGAGTAAAAACAATGTGGCTATTTTTGTAGTTAAAAGTGAGAACATGAAACCGAAACTGGTTTCTGAAACCAAACAGACCTGATTTTTTTTTTATATTTAGTCTTCAATATCTTTCACTCTTTCTGATCCTTCTTTGCTTTAATATAACAATATGAGTAAGGATGATGTGAACCAACAACAATTGCTTATTTCATTCAATATTTTGTTGAATGACTTGACAATGGTCAGACACAGCACACACCCTTATGACATGCAGGGTTATGACTTGTAAAGTTTGATTCTCGAGTTGCATACTCTATACCACGGACTCTTTTTCATGTCCGACACTGACACGACACCGATACATGTAATTACACTCAGTTATGCCATGTTCTCATGTCGGTATTCGGTGTCTGTGTCAGTGCTCCGTAGGTTGCATATGATAAAAATGATGTGTTTATTGTATTGTCTCTCTAAAATTTAAAAATATATGTTTGCAGGTAAGAAAGGGTTTGAGGTTATGGTTCAAGGTGGAGTTATTGATGACCTGGGAAGACATTTGGTTGAACAATATGGAGTTCCAAAGAGATTTATTGAAGTTTTTGACAAAACAAAGAGATGAGCTCTACCAAAAGGTGGTTGTTTTTAATATTTTGTAGCCATGATGGGAGTGCTATGCTTGGATTCTGGAAATGTAATGCATTTTTGCACTTTTTAGGTTGAGGGTAATACATAAAAGAGGAAACTCAGAATAGGATTGGACAAAGGTTCTTTCATTTCAAATATTTATCGTCTATAAGATTATTGTCAAACTTTGACTGGGAAATCTTATTTGCAATTTTCACCTATGTTCACATGAGTAAAGTCCATTAAGTCGAAATTCAAAAAATGAGAGACTCACGTGACAAGTTTAGATTGGTTGAATTTGAATGATCTATTCAAATTACACATGAGAAGATATCTATTCTCAAACATGACCGTTGAGATAAGAGATTTATCTGTTGAGGTTTTGTCGTTGTTTTTCCCTATTTGATATTAATTTTTTTAACAGAATACCATTGAAATTTTGATTGTCTCACATTGTAGGATCAAGAAAAATGAACTTAAAAACAAGGATTTATGTGTTATTTACTAAAATTAAAATCTAAATGAGTGAAGACAATTTTGAAACGTCCACAAGTCTTAACTCAAATGAAAAATATTAAAATTGTAAGATCGGATGTCATGGTTAGGGTTCAAACTCTAGTCTCTCCACTTGTTTGTGTGGGTTATTGTTTATCTGGAAAAAATAAGAACACTTTTAAAACTTGACAAAATTGATTGTTTAACATGTCATATTATGTCTGGCAGTTAGTCAATTGTCTAAGTTATCCGAAAAAGAGAGAAGGTATTAACTCACCCAATTATGAAGGTTATTACTGAAATAATTTTTTTTTTTTAATCGATGTAACTAAAATAATTTCTAATTCACATGGTGGTAATATGGGTCATCTTTAAGAAAGAAATTTTTGATTATAGATCAAATTAAAAGAAAACACATTTGAGGATGAATCTAACCAAAATATGTAATTGTGCTGACTTGGATACCGAGTATGTTTATATCAAGATCTTAAATTTGAATCTTTCCGACTTAGTCAATTTCTGTAAGTTAGTCTATATATAACTTTGCTCTAACTTTAATTGGACTCCATGTAATGGACATTGAAATTGGTGTTGGAGAATAGAACGTGGATTTATGAAACGGTACCTAAAATCCATATCATTTCTCTTCTATCCATTATTTTGACCAAATAACCTTCTCACTACCCTCTCTCTTTTTCCATTTCCAAGCAAAGAATACAGCTAGGCTTTGACCACTTAAAACAAAAATGTACATCATAGTTTCGCATCCTAAGTTGTTGTAGTTTGTTTGAGATTCAATGTACATTTTGCTCTCACATGGTTTTGTTTCTTCGTTAGTTACTCTCACATGCCGAAGCACATGTGTAAAGCAAATCCAACATTGAAAACTAAAAACAAAAAAGACAGCAGCAGTTTGGTTTGGCATCCTATATATGCATGCTACTCTCATTGTTAGGTTTTCATTACTCAACACAAAACTAGAAAACTCAAAGATGTGTGTTTCATAATTCCTCTCTCCTCTCTCTAAGAAAACAACTTTGTTTTTTCTTAACTATTTAGGAACTATATGATCTTATGATCTTTTAATAAGAGTGTTTAACATTATGATCTTTCTATCATTTGTAACTTAGCAACAAAAGTGTTTTAACAGTTTAAATTTAAGGAACTAAAATGTCTAACATTTCTAATTTAATGAACTAAATTTAAATTATATTTTTAATAAGAGTGTATGTGCCTTTGCATTGCAATTGTTTTATTGATTAGGGGAGTGTTTGACAATTGTTTCTCATTTCCTTTAATATGTAGAAAAAGATAGTAATTATAATTTCAATTGTATTTATATTATATGGATAGCTAAATTATTATAAGTGTTTCTTCATTTTCTTTTATTAAGTTACATTCTTCGGTGAAGGTTTCAAATTCGAAGGTACTAGGCTAATATCATATTGAATTGCATTTTAATAAATGAAGTAACAATAGAGAACTTATATTTGGGATATCATGGCCCAAGTCTCCAACCAGCCTATGAACTTTAATTCCTGTCATATTGATCGATATGAAAGCTTATTGGTTGATGAGTACAAAATCCTGTCATATGGGTGAGAGGGAGATAAGATACGTATTTTGTAGTTCATATATTATACTGTATATTATAAATAAAATTAATTATTATGATTGAATGATAAAATATTTAGTTCGGTTATGAAAAACTATCCTCGTCAAAGTACAGTTAATTTAAGTTAAAGTTACTTTACTCAATGAGAAAATAAATAGATGATACACATTAGTGGTCGGTGAAGAATTGATGGAGAAAATCATGTGGAAACAAATGGTTTTTTAAAAATTATAAGAGGAATAAACACGTTTTGAATTGCCACCTACCGTTGACATGCAATAACATCCAAATAAGTGTTTTTAGGTTAATTAAAGAGAGTTTTTTGGTATTTGTTTCCGGTGAAAGTGATGCTGAAAATTGAAAGGGTTTTCAAACCAATGACATTTTAATTGGAAGATCACATTCAAATATGTTTTTTTAGTTTGTTAAATGGAAACAATGGAGAAAATCCATTTTAATTTTCAGCATCATTCACCAAACCAAATATCAAAAAACTCTCTTTAACCGACTTAAAATGTATATTTTTAGCTTAAAGTTTTAGCTTGGAGTCAAACATAGATAATAGACAATTGTTTTAACTTAAAAATCCAAATACATTTAATGGATGTTGTTGAGCACCAGCAATAGGTGGCAATCCAAATGTATTTATTCCTTTTTGTTTTTAAAGAAATCTTTTCTTCCAAAACAAATTTCTTCAAAAGTTCTTCACCGATAGAGTAGTTGGTACATCTTCTTCTACGTAGTTGATTATGAGTACTTCATGATCAATTAATTTTCCTTAAATCAATAGTATTTTGGCGAAGATAGAGCTTCATGATCATATCAAAATTGGAATAATATGTTTTTATTTATTCATAATAAACTGATTTATAATAAACAAAAATAACAATATATAGATGTAATATATGTACTACCTTCGTCCTAAATATATGACTTTTTTGAGAAAAGTCATATATGGTATGGGGTGGAAGATCAGCGAGTGAAGGAGGGAGGAAGAATGGGGTCAACTTGGTGGAAAGATATGGTTGGTATCCGAAGAGGTGTGGGTGAATAATTAGTTTGATGATAATTTGGTGAGGGTGGTCGATGATGGGATCAATTCGTTGTTTTGGTTTGGTTCGTAGTTGGATGGTGGTCCTCAATGTGTTAGATTCAAACGACTTTTTGAGTTATATGAAAATTGTTTAGTGATGGTTGATGAGATGTTTGATTTAAGGTGGGTTGTTATTGGTGATGGTTCGATTTTTTAGAAATGACTGGAGAACACAAAATATGATATCGCACACATCGTATTCTTTTATGGTTGAGACACATTTTGCATTTTTGCAATATTTTTTTAACTCGACTCATTTTCCGTGCACATAATTTGAGGGACAAATGTTATGTCGTGTCTATACGGTATTGATATAATTTGTTCGAATATAATTTATCTTGATTTTTAGAGTCTTCTATTTAAAATCAATTCAATCTTGTGTGTAAAATATTGAATTCCTAGTTGACTCAGAGAATAAACCCATAATATGTTCAAAGAACATAAGCTTGTGGGGATATTTTGAAACCCCGTCAAAATAAGATCATAACAAGACCAAAGACAAAAATTATTTAATATCTCACTCAGGGCCAGCCCTAGTGCATAATCTGGGATGAAGGTGAGAAAAACACAAGAAGGGGGGTTGAATTGTGTTAGTTTTTTCTTCGTTTTCTCCTAAGTTGAAATCACTGTTCAGAAGCAGATAGAGTTCGGCTTCTGAAGTGATGTTCAGAATCTAGTTGCAGCGGATAAAACAGAGAGAGAGAGAGAGAGAGAGAGAGAGAAGAAAGATACAAAGCAATTATACAGGTTCCTTCCACAAACCGGAAGTAGTCATGTCCCCCTTGCACTTCCAAGGAGAGTTCACTAAAATGTAATATCTGATTACAACTGCTCACTGCTAAAACTAGCAAGAGACTTCAAACTACTCAAGCACAACTGCAAGAGATTTTCTATCCTCAAGAACAAAATCAAGAGACTTCCTATGCTCAAGCACACAAGCAAGAGACTTCTATTCAAACAGAAATACAAAGAAATTTGTTTGAGATTGAACACTTGATATACAATTTGTGGTGTTCACAATACAAATCAGATACAGACCCTTAAGACTCTATAATTTCTAAGATATGAAAGTTGTTAAGAAATTCTAAGTGAACTTTGGTGTGAAACAATTTCAGCAGAGTTTTGGCACTTGTAAATTGCTCTTGGAGTCTTGCAATTCTTCAAGTTTTCATTCCTTTATATAGAGGTGTGAAAGAGACGTTGTTGATTGCCAGCACATCAAAGAAGAGTCGTTTGAAGTTTGATCAAATCATCAATGATATGTTGCCTGATTTGGTTATTGTCCTATGAAGGATCAATTTCAAATTCATTCCCAGTATGGAGGAACACGTTGCAGGCACAGCTGTTGTTCTTGTACTAACAGACATAAAAACAGAGTAGTGAAGATAGTAGTTGTACACTTCGTACAATTGTCCTTTTTCAACGTTCTCCAAAGAATAAGCATCCAATGCCTTCAAATCCTTTTGAAATAGTCGTTGCTACATTCTTCTAGTCTTCTGCAATGATAGACGTGATTAAATCATTATTTGAACAACATTTGAAGTTCTTCAGTCTTTCAGCTTCTAATGATCTTCAGCTCTTGATGATCTTCAGAACCTCTGATGACGTCAGCTTCTTAGGAGAGTGATTCTGATGACGTCAGCTTCTTCAGGACCTCTTGTCTTCAGAACCTCTAGTCTTCAGACGCTTCAAGCTTCCTTCTTGTTTATTTCATTGCTCTCATTTGTTCTTCCAGAACCTATGCTTAAATAAGACATTGAAAATTTTTGTCTATGGTCATGCACACTTGAACAAATATTAGCATATCCATTTGACAATTTTTAATACCTTGTTATCATCAAAACTCAAAGGGTAATATTAAACACATTTTGTTCCAACACAGGAGTGCGACGGCCTATGGCCCATACCGGTAAGGGGCCAAAAAAAAATTAAGATGGGGGTGTATATAGAAATATTTGGTTTTGGGGGGTATATATAGGAAAATTCTTTGAAATGGCCCCAAACATTGACATGATGAAGTGTTGGGCTTAAATCTGTTGATGTTTTAGGCCATTTTGGTACGATTTGCACATACCCCATGTAGCACAAATATTTCAATATACACCCTCCTATAAAAAAAATTGGTTGTTCTTAATAGGCTTAATAGCAGTTTTCGCCCCCTAAAAAAAACTACAAAACCGCCCCCTAAGTTTTGCAACTGTAGCAGTTTTCGCCCCCAAGGCTAATTTTTGGTAAAAAAAAAATAACACGTGGCACCTCACTTAGGGTGTCACACCAGCGTAAACCGAGTCAAAATTGGTCTTGGGGGCCAAAACTGCCATAGATGCAAGACTTAGGGGGTGGTTTTGTAGTTTTTTTTTTTAGGGGTCCAAAATCGCAACTTTGGGAAAGTTAGGGGGCTAAAATTGCTATTAAGTCTTCTTAATAATATGCTCAAAAATTTATTATTGAAGAAATTTGTGATATTTTGTTGGACCCTTTATTCCTAATAATGTGCCTCACTAATATTAAAAATATCTATGATATTTATTATCCAAGAAATTTGGATAATTTTCATAACAAAACAAATTCTATTTTAGTTAAAAATGGGCATACCGGAAAAATTAACTTTAATCTTGTGTTTCAAAGATTCCAACAAAATAAATTATGTCAGTATCATGCGAAACACGTTCATCATTATGAAACCGGTACAAGATCACTACCAAAAAAACCTGATGTGAGACGCATCAGTGTTTTTGTTTTGTTATTCTTTTTATCATTAGCTGCATTTGACATACAATATTTTGCGATGCTAAAATTTCAGTCTACTTCGCATGTGTTATTGACCTAACCTACCTCTTTTGGTGTTTGTGTATTTTTAAAATGTGAAAGTTATAGAAAATAAAAAATAAGATATAGATAAACACATAGGATGACATACGATTAATATTCAAATAACATAATTCTTCATCTAAAGACCGTACTGAAGCAATCCGTTTAAATCGATTTGATCAAATTAAATAAATATAAAACATTTTTATAAAATTACAGAGAATGATATAGTAACCCTTCTTCAAATTGATGCTAGTTGATCAAGGAGCTTCATTTTGTAACAAAAAAACTATTGTTTTTTGTGAGCTTTGGTTAACACATCAACTGTCTCGCTGAAGAGTAATAAACATATTACTATCCATTTCATTGTTGTCATAGTCCATATTCATTTTTGTTTGAGTAAGTTTGGTTCGAAAGTTTTGAAGGGGAGGAGAAGAAAGATTTTTAATTGAGAAATTACACTCGCCTCCTTTATTATTAAATAGCATTAACATCCGCTCTAGTTTTTAATTAAACACTTACCTCCCTTAATTTTTAGGGTTAAATATGTTTTTGCTCCCTATAAATATACTAACTTTTCGTTTTAGTCCTTCTAAAATTTTCCTACAACTTTTTAGTCCCTATAAAATTTTCAATCACTACTTTTGGTCCCTATTTTTAAGTTAATTTTAGTATTTTTTTTTTTTAATGAAATTGTGAAGAAATGTGTAGATATTGTAAAAATCTTTCCCAAAAAAATTAGAATTTTTTAACAAAACATAAATTTAATATGAACTTTTAACCGTAAACAATATAAAAATTCATATTAAATTCATGTTATGTTAAACAATTCTAAATTTTTTTGGGAGTGATTCTTATAATATTATACATTTTTATGCAAAATTTTATTCAAAAATATGAATTCTACATAGGAGTTTACTTTAAAGAAGAGACTAAAAGTGAAGATGGAAAAAAATTTAGGGACTAAAAGTTGAAGGAAAATTTTAAAAGAACCAAAACGAAAAGTTAGTATATTTATAGGGACCAAAAACATATTTAACCCTAATTTTTATTCAAATCTACAAACACCTCCCCTATCATGTAACACCTTTAGTTCTCTATTAACTAAGCTTCTCTGTCGAAAAAACTGCTCCCCCTACCATTTATCTCTGCTTTTCATACAACGACCAAGCAATGATAGCTGTTGTGCCACACCAGGCTGTTCAACAAACTTCTGTATACTTACACATGCTTCATACTATTTAGTGGAAAATGGATTAATCGATGGATTAAAGGAAATATAAAAAAATATGGAAAAGCAATAACAATGATTATCTTCTATCTAGTGAAAAAAAGGCTTAATGGAAAGATCTAATTCAAAACCTTAGCTTTTGAGGCGTGAAGTTTGATGTCTAACTATGATAAATATTCAATTTTAGGATGAAGGAAGTGATTTTAATTCACATCAACATAATAAAGTTGGATGAAGGAAGTGAATTGATAGAAACTGAAATTCCGGATTGAAAAACCAGATAAACCAAATTCAAGAGGGTGAAGAATAATTAAGTGCAGAACACTGTTTAATTGAAACATTTGAACACTGTTTAATTAAGGATATATAAAAAAAAAATTAGGTTAAGTAGTAAGGTTTGATGAACATAGTATGAGTGACTTAGGGAAACGTTATTAATCTCTAATGTTCTTGTAGTGCTTTATTTTGCAGTGAGTTAACCACCCCAGGCAGTGGTAGCAAAATTGGTAGCTAATCTCAAATTCCTTGTCATGTATTTAACGGAAAGCTAACAGCATTACATGAGAAATGCTTAGATCAAAATTTGAGGGGGGATTAGTGCAATTTAAGAAGAACTCAAAGGAGGTGGGTGTAATTTTCCCTTTTTAATTTGAAATGTTTGGTTCAATTTTTAGAAGGGATAGAAGGGGAGAGGAGGGGAGCAAATTTTATTGCATTGCCAAAATTATCCTTAGATTAATTTAGAATCTCAATATTATCCTTATAACAACATTTATTATTATTAGGTTATAATATCCTTGGAACAACTTTTATTCCATATTATTCCATCGTCTACATTGTTATCGATCACATCGTTATTGTTTCGTTACTTTATTATCCTTATTTAATTAAGTTTAAGGGTAAAACAATAAAATAATTTTAAAATTCCTCCCCTCCCCTTGAAAACCAAACACATTTTAAATTAAAATATCTCCCCTCCCCTCTTAATTCTCGAACCAAACAGATCCTTAGACTCAAACTTATACCTACTTCCATGTCCTTAGTCTACAAACAAGTGGAAGAGGCGGGATTCAAACTTCTTAGTAAGTATTGCAATATTGATGAAGGAAAAAAAAACAAAGGTTATACTCAAATATATCTATTATTTGTTATTGTTATTTGTTGTTCGCGTTAAAGAAGTTAAACCCCACATATGTTTTTTTG
>Ga0228710_1001453_pt1 | contig 35567 bp, 20 predicted proteins | sample MedpolnodulmetaG_FD_177995 | JGI IMG/M metagenome (GOLD analysis project Ga0228710, IMG submission 177995) | Root nodule microbial communities from Medicago polymorpha collected in Santa Monica, California, United States - pink nodules | ecosystem: Host-associated > Plants > Roots > Nodule...
GGGGTGGGGGGGGTGAGGCTTGGAGGTGGAGGCGGAGGTTGTTTGTCTGGGAGGAGGAGATGGTGGGGGAGCTCATTTTATTGCTTGTTAATGTTACATTGCAGGTTACTAGGGATGACAAATGGCTTTGGACTTTGGAGAACTCAAATGCTTTCAGTGTTTGTAGTCTGTATAATTTTCTTACCCTTCAACCGCCTGCGGAGCAACCAGACGATGCTTCTTCTATCTGGCATAAGGATGTCCCTCTTAAGGTGGTGTTGTTTGCTTGGTGCTTGTTTCGGGATAGATTGCCTACAAAGGACAATCTACTCCGGAGAGGTGTGATTCACTTTGATTCCAGGTTGTGTGTGGCAGGTTGCGGCACTGTCGAAACGTCCTGTCATTTATTTCTTCATTGTAATTTTTTTTGGTACTGTTTGGCACTCAATTTATAGTTGGATTGGCATCTCAGTGGCCAACCCACTTTATGTGTCTGATCATTTTCATCAGTTCGGCTTTTGTGGTGGTTTTGGGCGGAGGCGGCGCTCAATTTTACAGGTTATTTGGTTTGCAACGGTGTGGGAAATTTGGAAGGAAAGAAACAACATATTGTTCAAAGGCAAAGAATGCTCCGTTTTTCAGGTGGTTGATAGGATTAAGTCCATCTCCTATATGTGTTTGAAGGCGAAGTATGTTACTCTTCCCCTCAATTTACATGGCTGGTGGCTTAGTCCGTTCACCATGTTAGGCATAGGTTAATAGTTTCTTTCTTCTTAGTATATCTTTTCATTTTCCCTTGTAAATATTGTTCAGACCTTGTGTTTCTTCCTTGGTACACCTTGTACTAGGAGGCACACTTTCCTTTGGTAATATATTTCATTTTAACTTCTTCAAAAAAAAAAACTTATACCAAATGAGTTTGAAATAACTTCTACTATTTTTGATTAAATTTCCAAAAAAAAAAATTTTAAATACAAAGAAAAATCAATTTTTTTTTCAATCTACAACAAACTGACCCTAAAAATGATTTTCTTTTTAATAAAATAGAATTTTTAGATTGATCCTTTTTTTTACAAATAATGTACTAACTGTGAAATAATAACAAAATTAAAAGAAAAAAAAATGGTTAACCCCTAAAAATACCCGAGCAATTAAGGAGTCCATTATTGAATAACAGATTCCATTACGGAAGGTTAATCTCTTTTTTTTTTTTGACAAATGGAAGGTTAATCTCTTGAAGAAAGGAAAACACGATTGAGGACAATTAGTCAGTACCTCGGTTAAATTCACAGTTCGAGAGCGGCTATCTGCATAGTTTTGGTCTCTTGAAATGCATGGGTCTAACGTTTTAATTAAATTTTGGGGACAACTACACTAACCTCCTTTGGAGTTTGTGTAAAGGAAAATGCTAGATATTAAGAATAATTTTATTAAGAAAGATTCAAGAATGACATAACACAATGATTACCCTTAGATTTCAGTCTCATTTATTAACCTTTCATAAAAAAAGATACACAACACCACCACCCCATGATTTCCGGCCAGACAGAGATTTTATTGGCTAACATTAATTTCAAGACAATTTCTTGATAAAATCTAAGGGTGATTATTCTGCCATGTCATTCTTGAATTTTTCTTGATAAAATCTTTCTTAATGTATAACATTGCTGTTGTGTAAATGTAAGGCCCACCTCCTCTATTTTAACAAGTGACAGCAAGATCCCTGTAGTTATAGGCTCCGTCCTCTTCCGTTATCTATTTCTAAAACCTACTCTTTTTCCATGACACACATCCAAGCTCTAACAAAAAACATAGATACAATGTCTAGACTAACTTAAAAAGTTCTTGTGAAAATCAACCAAACAAATGAATGGCAACAATTGAAATCAACAATTTTTATTTTCCTTTCCAGATTTTAAAAAGAAAACACATTAAGTTCTTAAAGTTTGTTCTGATAATACATGAAGCACATCTTCATGAAACCACAACGTTCCTTGATCTCCTTTGGTGATTTCTCTTCTCATTTCTCTCAACAAATCATGCATTCCAAGTCTTTTCTTATCATCAACAGTTGCAAGGCTTCGCTCATCAAGAATTGAATTTTACCCAGCCATTGTTTTACCATCTTTAGTTCCAGTGAAATTTGCCTTTCTTTTTCTTTTTCTTTTCTTTTTTTTTCTTTTTCATTTTGTTCTGATTAAAGTAACCAGTGGGCTCCTCTTGAGTATCATTTTCATCAACACTAACAGAAATGATATTTGAATCTGGTACACGGTATAGCTCCAATTTCTTGCCAAATGATTCTTCGTATACAAGATAAATTGTTGTTTTCTTCGCAATGCAACCGTCCCCAAAAACAAAAACAACTTCCACTTTGTTTCCGGGTTCTATACTTGATACTACATTCTGCATTTCCTCATCCTTAAAGGAAGCTATTGTTTCACTCTTATAGATCTGAATGGTGGCCTTTGTGTAATTTTTCACTAACACGTTTTTAAGACCATCCGGTGTTATGTTATCCGCAGTGGCAATGCACATCAATGACTTTAAGTTATGCTCTTCCACTTGAGGGGCCTTAAAAATTACAGAAGAACCGTCACAATTGAAGCTTAACCAGTTTGGATAGCTATCACCTGGGAGAGCACAACCACCACGCATACTCTGTGGAAGGAAAAAAGGGTGAAAATTTAATCAAACAATATATTCTTTGGATCAAAAGTGGAACCTGAAATTTAGGGGGTCATCACATAAGTGGATTAAAGACAGATGTTCATCCCAAACCTAAGGCATGGGATATATGGTTCCGCCACTTATATGTAGCTCAACTGTCACTCACATTTTAATCCAATATGAGACTTCTTACTTACCTATGACAGACTCACAATAATATTAACAATAAAACGCGTAATGGAGAATGAGTGAAACCTGTAAAATTAGCCCTTTCAGAATATTTGCAACTTGACAATTCATTCCCATTTGAATGAAAAGAGATTTGGAGGGATTTCTTGATACTTGTGTTGTAGTTGGTTCCAATTCTTTAGAATTTGCGGCATATAAGGCTTCCAAAATAATTGCAGCATCATGAGAAACTTGAAGTTCCGAGCTACACTTCACCCAAAGACTGCGAATACTTGGAAGGTACATGGAAATTGATGATAGTTCATGGGAACTACTACGTGGTACATCTAAAGGAACATGAGATGACATGATAGTAGATGTTTGAAAATGGGATGGGAGATTATTTGTTGGTGAAATCCAAGACTTAATGATAGATGGAAACACATCACATGAGAATCCTTCATGGCTGCACAAAGAAATATATACAATACTTTTTGACCTTAAAATTGAAAAGGGCACTCTTGTTAATGCAGTGTTATCTGCAAGCAGAGTGGTTAAAGATTCCATTTGTTCTATGTCCTCTTCCAACTTGTCAATCTTTAAACAACCAGAAAGAATAAGAGTTTTTCAAGATTTCAACTTATAGATGCTTCTTGGGAGGCTACATAGGCTAACACAACCTTCCAAATTTATTAGAAGAATTTTATTGAGATCTCCAATGCTAGGAGAAACCTCGGACAACATTTGACAATCTTTGAGTACCAGCTTTTCGAGATTAGGAAAATCTGAGAAGCTTGGGGTCTGCGTCAGGTACTGAGAATGACTAAGGTTTAGGATTTTCAGCATCTCCATCCTCTGCAACAAAATAAGTTTATAAAGAGAATTTAGAGAAGAAACATACAAAATACATGTTAGTTTTTACCATAAAGATGAAAGTATTATGTGAAATACATAAAATAGAAATCAAAATCAATACCTGGGTCTCTTTCCACACAACTTTCATATTGCTATTTTCTAACTCAATGGAAACTAAATTTCTTCGACAAAAGTTTGAAGGCATGAATGGTAAAGGAAATCCTTTCCAACACAGCCATCTTAGTTTTCTTGAAAGATACTTGAAATCTCCATCAAGTTGTACTCTAGCAAGTTGAAGCAATCTTAGTCTCTCCATCTTCTTAAATGCTTTAGCACTAAAACATTCTGAACTAGTTATTGGCAACTTCAAAGCTAGACCCTCAACAGCGTTTGTTCCCTATGAAATATAATTGACCAAAATGTAAAACACAGATACAAAACAGATGAAAAAACATGTGACTAAACCGACTGTTTGTTAAAAGTCATGAAGCACAACAAATCTAACTTATCAACAAGACTAGTTTTATAAGTTCTTATGTAAATCAGCAAACTATATCCATGTAACAACTAACTCATAAATGTTTTTCGCTTACTTATGTGTTATAAATTTTAAATCATGAAATAAGTATATGAGGTGCTTACAGTTTTTTCAAATAAAACATTTAGCACATCCTCTTGAGACCATAACCTGCTACGCTCCTCAGGATCCTTTGGTGATTTTTCACGAATGATTTCTCTTCCCATATCCCGTAACAAATCATGCATTCCAAGTGTATTCTTATAATCGACAGTTACAAGGCTTCGCTCAACAAGGACACTTATTCCGATATCAGCAAAAAGTCCACACCCATTTAATATTTGTGTAACATCGTTTCTGTCCATCCCAATAAAGAAACAAGCTATGTCAAGGAATATTTCTTTTTCGGTATCATCATTTAAACCATCATAGCTTATTTTTAGCTTCTGTTGTACTTCATGATTGGGAATTATTTTGATTTTCTCCAATACACCCTTCCAATCTGCTATTCCGCTTCCAAACAAATAGGAACCAAGGACTTCTAGAGCTAGAGGCAATCCCCCAGAGTAGTCAACTATTTCTCTAGAAATTTCTAAAAATTCTTCTCTAGGCCTTGGTTGCTTGAATGCATGCCAACTAAAAAGCTCAATTGATTCATTACCATCCATTGCTTTCATCATGTATACCTGATCAACTCCATTTGCTCCAAGTATACGTTTATCTCTGGTTGTAATGATTATTCTAGTCCCTGAACCAAACCATTCACGACTTCCACACAAAGCATTTAGTTGGTCCAAACTATCCACATCATCAAGCACAAGAAGTACTCTCTTATCGCAGAGCCTATCCTTTATTATATTTTTCCCAGAGTCGATGTTTGGTATCTTGGGAGTTGTTTTTTTTAAGATATCAAGCAGAAGCTGTTCTTGTAAAGACACTTTTCCATCAGTATGCTCCCACGTTTCCCTAATATTTGCAAGGAAACTTCTACCTCTGAAATTGCGACAGATTTCATTGTAAATGGCTTTTGCAATGGTTGTTTTACCAATTCCCCCCATACCCCAAATCCCTAGTAGCAGAACATCATTTGATTGATGAATGTTTAGTTTTTGAATCGTATCATGCACTCGAGATTTGACTCCCACTGGATTATCAACAACGAATAAGTCTGTCTTGTCAAGCAAAATAGTAACTTTTCCAACAATATCATCGATTGCCTCCCTTTCATTCCTATAAAAATAAACCAAAGAAAATATGAATAAACCTATATACACACAGGCAAGACCACGCCGACATATATGTATGTGAGTCCAAAGTAGATGGGAAATTTGAGTAAGAAATTGCAGTTGGAGGAGTGTATGTGTGGGTCTAAGTTCAGTTGTTCAAAAAAGATTACAAAGACAATGAAGTTGTTGTTCAAACTGAACACAATTCAGGCATCAATTATTATGTCACCGATTAAGCAAATACGGAATGACTCTTTCCGATTAAGGAGAGACATAAATCACACAGAATATATATATGATGACACCTTGTCCAATTTTTTTATCTTTCTAAAATTGAATGTGGTGCTTGTGCCAAAAGAAATTGGTGTCGTATTAATAATAGTGAACACTTTAATAAAACCAAATTGACTCATAAAAAATCCATATTGAACTCTGATTTGCATAATAAAAGTGGGACTTTTTTCTACATATAACAATTTGTGACAATTAATAAGTAACATAACTGAGTTGATAAACAATATTTTCATGTCATCATCACGTAACATTTGAAAATTACCTGGAGTTTATAACTACAAAGCCAGCAAAGGCAGCAGCACCACGAAGAGCCTCTCTCCATTTTGGCGACTTATCTTTCTTCTTCTTCTTCGAAAGTTTGCTCAAGAGACATTCAAAAGCTTGTCCAAACTCACCAGTTTGGTGACGAACCTCGGAGGGATCAACATCATAGAACACTGGTAGCACTATCTGTGCAGTGGTTCTGTGACACTCCATTAATTTTAAATACAAAAACACATGTAACAAATAAATAAGAATAAATTTAATTTAAGGAGAAAACTTACACATTGTTCCTTAGGAACTGTTCTTACTGTTAGCCGATTATAAAATAACATGTGGATTATTAATCTATGTCACTAATTGTCCCCGTTAACCCTCTTTTACCTCCGTAACCACACATCAAACTCACAAAAAACTAGCACGAAACAAAAACTCATGTTACTTTTTTATCAGCCGCTTTTATGTTTTACATCTGTGTTGTTACCCTCAATACAACCGACAAAGATTGCCAAGTATTTTCATATCCCTTACAGAAAAAAAAAACAGTATTTCCATATATTTTATTTTATTAATGTAAGTTACTCTTCCTTAGCCTTTGATCAATTGTAACACACGTGAGCAAAAAATAAAGGTAAAGATTGGACTTTAAATCCTCTAAAATAATATTAGTAACAAACGTGAGTAAAAAATAATGTTAAAGATTGGACTTTAAATCCTCTAAAAAAAAATTAGTAACAAACGTGAGCAAAAAATAATGTTAAAGATTGGACTTTAAATCCTCTCTAAAAAAAGATTAGTAACAAACGTGAGCAAAAAATAATGTTAAAAATTGGACTTTAAATCCTCAAAAAAAAATATTACTAACAAACGTGAGCAAAAAATAATGTTAAAGATTGAACTTTAAATCCTCTAAAAAAAGATTAGTAACAAACGTGAACAAAAAATATTGTTAAAGATTGGACTTTAAATCATCTAAAAAAAAGATTATGACTCAAAATATTTTAGAAAATGATTTGTTAGCACTAAATTAAACATAAATATTAATAAGTAGCGTTCTCATAGTTCATAGTTCGTTCCCGCATTGTTTAGTTTTTTTCAACCTCTCTCAGCCCTCTACATCAGAGTTCAGAATTAACCTGTAAGTTTTTTTCTTTTTCTTTCATGTTACAACTAATCAAAGTCGATTAATTTTATGGATTATTTGACTTTGTTGGTTTATAAGTGATTATGATTCAAATTGTTTATGATTAATTTCAAGGATTATTTGAGTTTGCTGGTTTATAATTGTTTATACAAATTATGATAATGTGGCTTTTTTTTATACAAAGAGAACCGTGATTTTCTTTTTAATTATTAAATAAATCATTATTTTGTTTAATAAAGGTAATACAGCTTCAACAACGTATGTAAAGTCGGTGCCGATTATGACCTATGGTTTATTTTGTTAAATAAAGAGAACCATGATTTATTTTATTAAATAAATTATTATTTTGTTTATATGTCTTGACAATATTTTGTTTATAAATCAATATATCAATAATTTTTATTAATATTTTAAAATTTAATCAAAATTATACAAACAAACACAATTGCCGAAGGTTCATGAATAATTTGCCGGCATTTAGGACATTTAACAAACCGAAGTTTATCAGACATATTATTTCAAATATGTATAAAATCAACTATAGCCCAAATGTTGTGTCTTGGCCACAAATTTTGCAAGTTATAGATGTCAAAGTGAAATACCAAATTTAGAAGTACGAATAAAAGAAAGTGATGAAGAAGAAGAGCAGCTTCGAGGAAAGAGTGAGGAGACAGGCGATACAGAGAATCCGCAGAATGTGGGTTACTAGGTGTTGACGTGTGTTCTTTGAGGAAGGGTTGAAGCGGGGTTCGAGCAAGACATTGCCGATAAGATCAAAGGTTTTAATTGATTCATTAATTGTTGAATCAGAAAATTAGACATTATTGCCACTAAATTGCACTATTAGTGAATAGACTACGGTCTGTTCTTTTCTCTTTCTTGTTTTGTTGAAACAAGTTGTTCTTTTATCTTTTAAATAGTGAATAGAAAAATATAAATATATTTACCAAAAAAGAAGAGAACAGACTTTGAGTTAGTTTATGAGATGAGATACAATCCAATCCAATGTATGATCAAATCTACAATAAACGTGAAGAACAGTACTGTTAAAATTGTATTGGAGTTCCGGTTATGGTGATTGATTATGTCAAGACCGTATCTAAGACGGTCAGAAGAGGGCGACCGTTCTTCTAGGCTCAAAAAATGATTTTAAAGCCGAAACAAAATGCAATGCTTTAAATTCTAAAATGATATCTCAGCTGTTGATGTAAATGATCTTTTTTCTAAATTGAAAATGTTGCAAATATCTTTGTCAAATGTGTTGACGTCAACATTTGAAATTTTTGAGTTTATCAAATCCAAATATTATCATCTAAATATTTCAATTGGTTATCGAATTCCCTTAATTAAAAGGTTACGTTTGTATTGGATAAATCCTTTAAATTATTAAAAGGTTAAGTATTGTAATGGAGGTTGACCGAAAGGGTAACAATGTAAGTTTTTAATAACATCAATCTGAAACTTTAAAAACTTAAAGGATTTATCTGGTACAAACATAAAATTTAAAGGACGTGGGAGGTATTTTACCAAAAATAAAATAACTTTAGAAATATGTTTCGAAAAGACAATGCCAACACCTCGCACATTAGGATCAAACTGAATTTTTCTATAGTTTCTAATTTAATTCAAATACATCAATTTTTTACTCATTAGTAGTACACCGACGCCATAAGTATTTGATTCAACTTTTGACTTTGTAGATAAGATTAGGTGCGCAATTTCTTTGTACACGTTCAACTTGGAGCAAACCATTTATGGCTTCAACATTTCTATTGTGTGTGAATTTGCTTGAGCGGAGCAACCTATGAGCACCGACACCAAACATACGGCGTTGACACATTCTTTGTCACAGCAAAAAAAATGTTTACCCTCTCAATTAATTATACGAATGTTTTAATTATAAGTAACGTAACATAAGAATGAATGTGATAACCATTCGACATATGTTAGTATATTTAATTTTTAAATTAATATTTAAATGAGTTTCTTTTATAAAAATATATCATTTTCTGTCCTTTAAATATTTGTAAAGACAAACTATTACTTTTTGTCAACCAAAAAAAAACTAAATATTACCCACTATGTTTCATTTTAATTGTCCTTTAAGACTTTGTGCGCGGTTCTTAGTTGATTTGTTTTTAATGTTAAAATTAATATCATTTTCAAAAACACATTTATTAATTGTAGTTAGTGAAATAGTTAACTGAACTGAGACTTAATAAATAAGGTTATATTAAAGAGAAAAAATAATAAATACAACTTGGTATTCTAAAGTAACTATTATTTTGAGTCAGAAAAAATTGCTAAAGTGACAGTTTAAATATGGTTTTACACAAAAAAAAAAAAAGAATATTTTAAACAGAGTCGAATTAATTATGAATTTTTAAAGCGGCAAAAATTTAAAAAATAAAACAATGAAAATCTTGGCCTAAAAATTGAATTTTGATTTTTTATTTGGAGAAACATCTGTAAAAAAAAGGGAAATGTTAACTTGTGCCCTTAAGACACAAGTTTAAAAGCCAAATGTAGAAAGAGTGTTTTGGAATGCGTGCATTAAAATTAATCTTTAATATTTTAGTGAATTGAATGCACAAAGTTTAAAGAAATTATTTTTTTCTTAGATTTTTTAACATGTGCCCTAAGGGCACAAGTAACACTACCCATAATAAAAACATAAAAAGATTAATTATAAATTATTTAAGAAATTCATAATTATAGAAAATAAAAGTTTATAAGATTATCCACGACAGAGCACCCTAAATTGGGTGCTTAAATTGAATTCACGTGTCCACATCATTCATTTTACCATAATACTTAATAAGCACGAATTTTCTCCAACCCAACATCTTAAAAGAAATTATTAAATAGGTCCCACAACTAATTTTATATCATTACATTTCAACAAAATTTATTTATTTTATTAAGATTTATTAAATGGGACAAATGAAAAATGAAGAGAGAGCGAGAGAGAGAGAGAGGGTGCTTTCATAGCCATCCTTCTCCATAGCTACCCATGTATTATACTCCACAATGGAGGTGCCTATTTAATGTGGTGCTAAATAGGTGAAGCACCCACCATTGTGGATGATCTAAGTAACCCGTCCTTCGGTCAACATTGACGGTGGACTTCATAATTTCAACCCAAATATACATTTATTGGTCAGTTAGGGAATGTGATGTGGTATTTGCGCCTTTCCTTTTCGGTATAGAAAGATGAGTATAACTATTTTTCAACTACTTATGTGATAAAAAAATTTACTTATATTTTATTTTTACTTTCTCTCTGTATTTGCTTTGATTTATGTATGAATACTTAATTTTTTTTTTTTAAATCTATGATTGCCTCATAAGTTGTCATACAAATGATTGTTCAAATAACAACACTCTTTTCACTTCATAGTGCTAAATAATATATTGACAAAAAATCTTTTTTTTTTTAAATAGCCGAGAGGAAGCTTCAAAAGAATTGTACTAGAGTACTAGAACATGGTAAATTTGAGAAGTACGAATACATTCTTTTAGGGTCCGTTTGATGGTGAGGATAGAGAGACATGATATGATACATTAATCATATCTTGCTTAAATCTCATGTTTGATGTACCAGAGAGATATGATAAAATAAACCATTTTCATATCCTATCATGATCTTCCTTTGTAATTTCTATCATGAGTATAGGCTGTGTTAGAAATTTTCCTGATGGGATTAGAAGATCATTCCTTATTTATTATCTTAATATTCTGCCATTTTTAAAATAATGATAGGATGTATTTTCTATTATAATTAATAACATGTCATTTTTATAATATTTAATTAATTATGAGAGCAATTTTTTCATTTAATCATGATGATATCCTGTTTGTTATCTTGTGTGCATCAAACACATGATAGAATTAATGTTTATCATGTCCTTATCATATCCCATCTCTATCCAGTTTTATATCATATCATGTCTTTATCATATTCTGACCATCAAACGGACCCCTAACACTCTCAATTGAATGAAGTTCATATGGGTATGTGTATTTTAAAGCTTTTATGATAAGAGAATTCTACTCAAATCTCACAAATGATCTGGTTTCAAATTATGTAATCGACGTGAGAATTTCGTTTATGGATATTACATGTATCTTTGTTAGTGGTCCATGTGGGTTAAGACTTTTTTGATATGGTGAGTTCCCAATTCAACGTACTTAGATTTTTAATTATTTGTAAAAAAAGATTCCTTCGTTATTTTATCAATATTTTATTACAAATACAATACAATTCGTTGGGACTATATATAAATGTTACTAACACTCTCTCTAATGTTTATTCTTGATTGGATAAATCAATGTATATTCCACCACTTCATGTGTACTTTATTTCTAAGGTGTTAGACCCCCGTTAATTTAACCCAACAAAAGAATAACCGTTAAAGAGAGACGCAAAAGAGAGCATTACTATCACTACCATTTAAATTACCAAAAATCTTTTTTCCTAGTTTGTGAAGAAAAAGTTGAGTTCCAAAAGAAGAAAATGAACAAGGGTGTTTCACTATGTTAGCCTATATTTTTAAAAGAGCTATCTTAAATGTAATCAAACAAGGTTGACCTTATGATAGAAGAAATAAATAGAGCTCTCCTATTCTTATATATTGTCACAGTGGTATGCATTACTAAAATTTTCAAACAAAGAAGGATACAATGTTGCATCTTAAATTGCACAAGATGGTTTGGCTGCTGAATTATTTTTGTAGTAAAATTTTTTTTCAATCTCCATGCAACATGCAACTTAATTCTAAACTAGGACATGAAAAGTGAATTGCTCAATTTTCAATAAAAGTCACGGACACAACATCATAATAAATGAAGGCAAGAGAAATTCACACATCAACAATTCCCCATATTCAACCAAAGTTGCAAAATTGAAAATGAATCACAACCTTAAGGATTCAGTTTTTCCATCAAGTAAAAATCACATGTTGTCATCCAAGAGAGATTATGGTCCCCAAAAGACACATTCTCACTCTTCAACTTCAAGAGATCAAGACGCCACAATGAAACCTAATTCTTTGTGAAATGGTCCATCATATATGAGATAAATTCTTGTATTCTTCACAATGAAATTGTTCTTGAAAACAACAATAACCTCCACTTCATTACCAGATTCTATACTTGATATTGCGCTCTGCAAGTCCTTATCTCCGGAGGATGCTAAAGTGTCTCCCTTATGGATGAAAAGGACCTTTGTGTAATTTAGCACCAATACATTTTTAATGAGTAGTAATATTTGAACAACCATGTGATACAACTTATGTGACAACTTTTTTTCTCTCTCTTTTCATTGGTCAAAATCAATGGAAAGAGAAAAAGGAAGAGAGAGAATAAGAGTATAATATGAGTATGAAAGAGAAAGTTGTTAAAAAGTTTTCACAAAGTGTGTTGTACAAATATCATTTCTCTTTCTAATAAGACCAACCGGTGTTATGTTATCCGGTGTTGAAGGATAGGCATCACACACAATTGTCTTTAAGATGTGTCCTTCCACTTGAGGGACTTCAAGTTTATTGCTATTGAAGTTTAAACAAGGTACATGACTGTCACCATTACCCTGTAACAGTGAAAATATTCAACTCCATACCTGGTAACACCATTATCTTTTTCTCGCTTTGATTACCACTAAATTGTTTATGGAATTTTTTATGCACACTCCACTTCAGTGTAGTATACTTTTCTGCATACATCCATGTCTTCCTCTTCAAGAGCTCAGGCAGAAATTCAGGGACATATACCGACGAATAGTGAATAATGAGTTTTATTAGTTCGACGGTTAGATGATTTTTTTTTTGCCAAACTTGATACCAGTTGATAGTTAATTAGTAGATAAATTAGTAAATCTGACTTTATAGTATTTTTTATAATTAACGGTTGAAATAATTGACAAATATGAAATGACATAAAAATATATTTTTATTAATATTTATATTTTCTTTAAATAAGACAACAAAGGTAAATTGAGATTAAAAATGATAAATTATAAGCTACTTGACTTTCAAAAAAAAATGTTATTAAAGTGCATCTTATCAAGAAATGTTATAAACTCATTAAAAGCCGATATAAGCTTTTGTTCACGTATGTAAACACAATATAGTTATAATAGGTGAGTTGCTCAGTGAATGTCCTAAGAGGAATTTCAAGAGCACTCCGAAGAAGAAAACAAACTTAGATAAAATACAATTTTAAAGATGATTGAATCCCTTTTTTCCGCTTTCTAAGTGTCTTCTTTTATAGTCTCGCCTCTTTGACTTAATGTGTTGGAACAAAATACGTTTAACAAACATTACCCTTAGAGTGGGGGAGATTGTTGGAATGAAAAAAGTTTAACATACATTACCCTTAGAGTTTTGATGATAACAAGGTGTTAAAAATTGTCAATTGGATATGCTAATATTTGTTCAAGTGTATAGGACCATAGACAAAATTTGATATCTTTATAAGGTTTTGGAAGAACAAAAGAGAGCAAATGAATCAACAAAAAGGAAGCTTGAAGCATCTGAAAAAAAGTGCATCTGAAGTACAAGTGCTCCTGAAGTGATGACGTCATCAAAAGCAAGTTCGTTAGAAGCACCTCATCAGAAGCACTTCAAAGGTTGTTCAAATAATTTAATCACGCCTAAGCATTGCAAAAGACTGAAAGAGTGTAACAACAACCCTTGAGATGAAATTTGAAAGCATTGGATGCTTGTTCTATCAAGAGCGTTGACAAAGGACAATTGTACGAACTGTACAACCACTTCCTCCACTACTCTGTTCGTGTCTTTGCAACAAGACAAGGATAACACCTCTACCTACAGAAATGTTCCTTCAAACTAGGAATGCATTTGAAATTGATCCTTCATAGGACAATAACCATATCAGGCAAAAGATCATTGATGATTATCAACAAGCTTCAAACGACTCTTTTTGTGTGCTGGCAATTTTCCAACGTATCTTTCACTCCTCTATATAAAGGAGTGAACACTTACTAGTTAGATATACAAATACACACGAATACAGACACACACAAAAGCTAGACTCTTACAACAATTCAAAGTTCATACTCTGTTATTGTTCTGCATTTAAAGTCACTTAGAATTTCTTAACAAAGTTCTTATTTTATAAATTATATAGTCTTAAGAGTCTGTATCTGATTTGTATTGTGAACACCACTGATTGTATATCAAGTGTTCAAACTCAAACAAATTTCTTTGTAATTCTGTTTGATTGAAAGTCTCTTGCTTGTGTGCTTGAGCAATAGAAGTCTCTTGCAGTTGTGCTTGAGCATTGGAAGTCTCTCGCTTGTGTGCTTGAACATAGGAAATCTCTTGCAGTTGTGCTTGAGTAATTTGAAGTCTCGTGTTAGTTGTAGCATTGAGCAGTTGTAATTTGATATTACATTTTAGTGAACTCTCTTTGGAAGTGCAAGGGGGATATGACGACTTCCGGTTTGTGGAAGGAACCTGTATAATTGCTTTGTATCTTTCTTCTCTCTCTCTCTCTCCGTTTTTATCCGCTGCATTTAGATTCTGATTATCGCTTCAGAAGCTGAACTCTATCTACTTCTAAACAGTGACTTCAGTAGGAGAAAACGAAGAAAAAACAAACACAATTCAACCTCCCCTTCTTGTGTTTTTCTCACCTTCATAATGGACCTTTCTTTGGATGTCCAAGCCCATTAAGTTAACCCTTCGAGATCCACATAGTTGGTCCGTACATATATTGTAGTGCGTGGAGCTAACCACTTTTGCTTTCCATTTCTCGTCCGTATAAGACACGTGGAGTTAAGTTATGCAGCTAACGTCACATGTCGATGCAGAACGCATAGCACCTAATGAGATATATCAAAGACGAGGAGTTACTTAGACAACAACTTGAGAGAGAGCTGGTCATGTGTTAAGGTGAAGCTCATCTGACCTCTATTCTTTAACACTTTACATAAACCAATTAATTGTTACCCAACCAATTAATTGTTCCACCAGTTTGCACGCGTGATAATAGAGTTCAACAATTTTTTTTTTCCTTCTGATCTTAACTTCAATCAACCATATTGGTAATGTGTTTGGTCAACATTAAATGTCCACAGCATACCAAGTATTACCGACCATAAATATTTGCTTTGACAAAACAAATAATAGAATTTACTAAACAATAAATTAAAATATCTTCATATAACCGTATTAAACAATAATTGAACAAACAATAAATCAGTCATTGCTAAAGGAAGACGTTACGTTTGACTGCATGAGAGCCACAAACAAACGCGATAGTACACTGCAGTGCTTCCCTTATCTCTTCATTTTTTTTTCCTCTAGTTTTTGGGCTAACTAAGTTTTTAATCCCTATAAATATTTATAGTTTTATTTTTAGTCCCTACAAAATAAAATCATACTTTTTAGTCCCTGTAACGTTTTCCTTAAGCATTTTAGGGACAAAAAATGATGATGGAAATTTTTGACAGGGACTAAAATACTAATGGAAAGATTTTATAAGGACTAAAAATGTTGATGAAAATTTTTATAGGAATTAAAAAATGCGATTTTATTTTATAGAGATTAAAAACAAAATTCTAAATATTTAAAGACCATTTACTTAATTAACCCTTCTTTTCTCTGTTGAAGTGAATCCGCTTACTCACACTTGATTCATTCATGGATTTTGATCGACTTAAATTATTGTAGCTAGAACACATTGTTTCCTCAATCATTCATATAAATATGAAGTGTTATTAAGTTTTCGAGGGGAAGATATCCGTGCTTCCTTCAGGTCACATCTCTACACTTCTCTCAAAATGATGGAAATAAAGTTTATAGAGACAATGATTTGATTAAAAGAGGAGATCACATTTCAACATCAATAATGCAATCAATTCCACGAACTCATATTTCTTTTATTGTTTTAATTGGAAAATGCTAACAAGTGTCTCAATAGCATTTTTAAGCATTCAAAAAGAGTAATTTTTATATTGAAAATTGTATAGTTATGATTGTTTCATGTGTTTGACTTGCATTTTCAAGATTAAATTCATTTTTCTGAGGTCCTTAAACACTTGTTAGGAGGCCCTTTTTTATTTGGGTTTTTCTATCATGTGCAAATTTGCACATGTTAAGAAATTTAAAGTAATAAGTTTGTATTGAAAGTTTTTCTTTTACGGTAGTAGTTGGATCTTTGTTAGATGGTACAGATTTTGATATGCATTGATGCAAGGATACACAATGGTTACAAGTAATAGTAAAGAGTAAGTAGAGAATCAACGATGTAATTAAATTCTAAGTATTTCCAAATTTTATGTTTATAGATAAAGATAGAGATGGAAATTATGAATGTTGTGTTTTTTTGGGGTTTTTCTATAAAAGAAATTATTTAAAAATAAAATTATTATTATTATTATTAATTTATACGTGACAAGGCAAGCCAACTCATCATTTATTAAATAAAAAATCTAAAAAAATGATTAACTTTTTTATTGAGAGGAAAAGAAAAAAAAAGAAGATAAAAGATCAATTGTTACAAATAAATAAGATAAAAGATTTTAGTATAGTTTTGTCTTTTGAAAATTAATTTTTACACAAAAATTTACTTATCAACTCATTTTTAGAACAATTTGTTCAAACACAAATCATTTACGGTAATATTCAGTTCACTTTCGTTTAATATGACGTGGAGCGGCAACCAATGTTGACTGAAGAAAGAAGATATGAATATATTTCTTTCATTCTTTGTTGAATCCTTACCACTTCACTTCACTTCACTGTCTAATAACTTTCTGATTCAACAATTAGTTCAGTTAATTAATTATCTTTCATCTCATCCATCTATGTCTTCCTCCTCAAGATATGGACAATTAATTTTAGGTGATAGTGAATCGATAGAAGGAAATAAAAGAAGAACCAACACAAGGATCCATGAAGTGTTCATTAGTTTCCGAGGGAAAGATACCCGTGCTTCCTTCACTTCACATCTTTACAGTTCTCTTCAAAATGCTGGAATTAGCGTTTTTAGGGACGATGATTCGCTTCAAAGAGGAGATCACATTTCAACATCACTAATTCGAGCAATTGAAGAGTCTCAAATTTCTGTAATCATTTTTTCAACAAATTACGCCGAATCGCTCTGGTGTCTTGAAGAGTTGAATAAGATAATGTCTTGTCACCGTACAAAAGGACAGGTGGTGCTTCCAGTATTCTATGGTGTAGATCCATCTGAAGTACGACATCAAACCGGTGAGTTTGGAAAAGCATTTGAAAATCGTTGGGACAATCCAAACAGAGTTGTTTTGGATAAAGCCACAGAAGACATGCGGTTAAAAAAGATTGTAAAGTTAAGAAAGATATTTCTACAAGCCTCTAGCTTTGCAGGATTTGTAGTCTTAAATTCAAGGTAATTTAGTTCAATCAATCGTTACCTCACTGATACTGCAATTAAATTGGTGTTTCTTAACTTCTTTTTTCAAACAAAACTTATATTTAAGTATATAGATTATATTTGATATAATTTGACATAAAATGTTGAATAATATTTGCCTCACTGCAACTTTTTTGTTAACAGATAGCTTGTACAAACACACATCAAAGTATAATTTTGTTTCTCAAATACCCCCTTCTTACACATTCATATGTATAACATACATACATGTATATATGGTTGTGTATATATATGTGTATGATTACCTTTTATTTGGTCCATTCACTGTAGGAACGAAAGTGAAGCAATCAAGGATATTGTTGAAAAAGTTACACGTTTGCTTGGCACGACAGACTTGTTGATTGCTGATAATCCAGTGGGAGTCGAATCTCGAGTAAATGATATCATTCAACAGCTAAACATCAAGAAATCAAATGATGTTATAATACTAGGGATGTGGGGAATGGGTGGAAGTGGCAAAACCACCATCGCAAAAGCAATTTACAATAAAATTGGCTGTGATTTTGAAGGTAGGAGCTTCCTTGCAAATATTAGGGAAGTTTGGGATCAAAATGGGGGACCGGTTTATCTACAAGAACAACTTCTCTTTGATATTTTCAAAGAAATGAAAATGAAGATCAGGAATATTGAATCAGGAAAAGGAATATTAAAGGGTCGACTCATCCATAAAAAAGTACTTCTTGTACTTGATGATGTGAATTTACTGGAGCAACTGAGAGCTTTATGCGGAGGTCGTAGATGGTTTTGTCCAGGGAGTAGAATAATCATAACAACCAGAGATATACGTATGCTTAAATCCAATAAATTTTACCATGTGTACAAAATGAAAGAATTGGATGAAAGTGAATCAATTGAGCTTTTTAGTTGGCATGCATTCAAGCAAGCCATTCCTGGAGAAAATTTTGCAAGCATATCAAGAAATGTTGTTGAGTATTCTAGGGGATTACCGCTAGCTCTAGAAGTCATTGGGTCGTATTTGTTTGATAGGGGTATAGCAGAGTGGAAGTGTGTATTGGAGAAACTCAGAAGAATTCCTAATGATCAAGTACAAAAGAAGTTAAAAATAAGTTATGATGGTTTAAATGATGACACCTACAAAGAAATATTCCTCGACATAGCTTGTTTCTTTATTGGGATGGATAGAAGAGATGTTATACATATATTAAATGGTTGTGAACTGTTTGCAGAAATTGGAATAAGTGTCCTTGTTGAGCGAAGCCTTGTAACTATTGATAATAGGAACAGACTTGGAATGCACGATTTATTGCGAGATATGGGAAGAGAAATAATTCGTGACAAGTCGCCAAAGGAGCCTGAGGACCGTAGCAGGCTGTGGTTTAATAAGGATGTGCTTGATGTATTAACAGAGCAAACTGTAAGAATTCATATACTTTTTTTTCGTGTGGATTGAAATCATTTAAAGCTTTATGAAGTGAAACAAACATTAATGAAGCGATTGTTAACATTCATATACAATGATTACCAAAAGAACTTACAAAATTAGTTTGGTTGTGAATCGTTTTGTGCTTCATGGCTTGTAGTGACAAATAATCCATTTCATGTCTCCTTTTTTTTATCGGGCCTGAATCTTTAATCTATGAATTTTTACTTTTTGCTCCATCATATTTAACAGGGAACAAAAGTTGTTGAGGGACTAGCTTTGAAGTTGCCAAGAGAAAATGCAAAATGTTTTAGTACCAAAGCATTTAAGAAGATGAAAAGACTCAGATTGCTTCAACTTGCTGGAGTACAACTTGATGGGGATTTTGATTATCTTTCGAGAAATCTGAGTTGGCTTTCTTGGAATGGATTTCCTTTAGCATGCATTCCTTCAAGCTTTTATCAAGGAAATTTAGTTTCCATTGAGTTACAAAACAGCAATATCAAACATTTGTGGGAAGAAACCCAGGTATTAGGTTTTTTTTTTCCTCTCCTGTTTTTTCACAATTCATAATTTAATACTATTTTATCATTAGTTATTAGACATAGTTTTTATCTTTATTTCTGTCAGTCAAATTTCGCAAGTTCCTTGAGGCTATGTTTGGGAGTTTAGGAGAAAAGAAAGGATAAAAAGGAGAAAGATAAAGAAGGATAGTCCCCTAACTTAAATGGAGGGTTTAGTTTTCTTCATAATACAAATATTGTTAATATGGAGGAGCTAAAAAACATATTGGAGGGGGATTTAGGAGGCATTAACATTTCTTCAAATCCTTTTCATCTCTTTATAATAATCTTAAAATTAAAAATATATTTATCATAAGCATTCGCTTCTCCTCCTCTATAAAAATACTATCTCAAATAATGTGAGAGATTCCCCCCTTATATGTTCATTAGACATAGTTTTCATCTTTATTTCTGTCAGTCAAATTTTGCCAATACCTTAAAGCTATTTTGGGAGTTTATTAAATTTTCAGGAGATTCCCTAATCAAATGAGTTTAATTTATATATTGTACAAAACATATATATACAGCCTAAATCAAGAAATGTTGTCTTGTCTTAATTTTTTTGCAAAAGTAATACCAAATCAATGTACATTGCTATTCGAAAAATGATATAGCAATAGCGTAAATATTTTAATTTTTATTCTCTAGGTTATTGATACACTGTAATTACTTCCATTAAATTTTGTAAGCTTGCTCCGTCAGTTTTCTATATAACATATATGTTCTTGCAGAAGTTGGAGAAGCTGAAAATTATGAATCTTAGTCATTCTCATTATCTGACACAAACGCCAGACTTTTCAAACTTGCCTAATCTTGAAAAATTAGTACTCACCGATTGTCCAAGGTTGTCTGAGGTTTCTCATAGCATTGGACATCTCAATAAAGTTCTTCTGATAAATTTGGAGGACTGTGTTAGCCTCCGTAGCCTGCCAAGAAGTATCTATAAGTTGAAATCTCTAGAAACACTCATTCTTTCGGGTTGTTTAATGATTGAGAAGTTGGAAGAGGACATGGAACAGATGGAATCTTTAACCACTCTGCTTGCTGATAACACTGCAATAACAAGGGTACCATTTTCAGTAGTAAGGTCAAAAAGCATTGGATACATCTCTTTGTGCGGCTATGAAGGATTTTCACATGATGTGTTCCCATCGATCATTTTGTCTTGGATGTCACCAGCAAATAATCTCCCATTTCCACTGCAAACATCTTCTGCCATGTCATCTCTTGTTTCTTTAGATGTACCAAGCAGTAGTTCCCATGAACTATCTTCTTTTTATAACCACCTTCCAAAGCTTCGAACTCTTTGGGTGGATTGCAACTCCGAAGATCAACTTTCTCGTGATGCAACAACGATTTTGAATGCTTTATATGCCACAGATTCTAAGGAGTTGCAATCAGGTACAATTACATCACAAGTATCAAATATGACTACTTCATTCATTCAATGTTGCAGTCAAGTGCATGTTTCAGGATCAAAGCATTATTTCAAGTCCCTTTTCATTCGAATGGGATTGAATTGCCAAGTCAGTAATATTCTGAAAGAGATAATTTTACAGGTTTTACATACTCTCTTTGTCCCCCTTATTTATGTCTGCTGTGTGTATCACCTCATACATTTGAATTCTGTGGTGTGTATATAACAATGTATGTAACTCTATACAATTATTTGGCATAAGTTTAAAACACTTTGAAAATTAAAATAATGACCAAATTCTCACAAATTTTGCTACCAATGATCGACCACTTACATGACTCACGAGTGAGCATGTGGAAGAATTATGTTTACATTTTTCAATGTCAAACACTTACCATTGAACTGATACGTTTTGGATAAAATACTTATTAACTTAAATTTGCTAATTAGATACGAATCCTTTTTCAAATGGATTTAAATTGTACGCACAGACAGGAGTTAAGATTTTTTACACCGTCAACAAATCATAAATGTTTGACTATTAAAATATTGAACTTTGTTCATAACTATTAAAATATTGACAGTATAAAATAGACTTCTTACCCATAAGAACAACATGAGTATGTATCTCCAATACTAGTTATATAGTGGATTTACAAGTAATCCCTGAATGAGTTCTATTTTTGTAGCATGTACGATGTAGAGTAGTGATATCATTTGCATGACCAATAGTTTTTATGAAAAGAAACAGTAACACTTGCAGTTGTCTATTTGTACTTTCACAGAATATGGATGTCAATGGGAGTGGTGGTTGTTTCCTCCCCAATGATAGTTATCCAAATTGGCTAACCTTTAGTTCGGAAGGTTCTTCTGTAACTTTTGATGTCCCTCAAGTTGAAGGGCGTAACTTGAAGACGATGATATGCATTGTCTATACTTCTACCCCAGATAACATGACATCAGATGGCCTTAAAAATGTGTTGGTGAAAAATTACACAAAAGCTACCATTCAACTTTATAAGAGAGAAGCATTAGTCTCCTTTGAAGATGAGGAAGGGCAAAGAGTAGTATCAAGTATGGAATCTGGTAACAAAGTGGAGGTTGTTGTTGTTTTTGAGAACAGTTTCACTGTGAAAAAGACAGTAGTTTATCTCGTATATGATGAACCATCTGTCAAGAGATTCTTTACTGAAGAGGAGACCACAGATGACTTCGATCAGAACAGAAGTAAGAAAAATCGAGTGGAATGAATCAATAAAAGATGGTAAAACCATGGCGGAGCAAAACTCGATTCTTATGGTGCCTGCAAACCTCTGTGTTGGCAACAATTGTTTTTCATTTTTTGCTGAAGTTTATGGATTTTATCCAGTGTATTTTTTTTTCTTTTCAATTTCTAAAGTGAGGTGAAAGATTATAGTTTGTTTCTCTTACAATTCTTCCATGTCATCATATCTAGTTTTTGGTAAGTGATTCTAATTATTTTACTGACTTTGAGATGTAAGCACTCAGTTTTGAATTTCTATTGAAATATCTTTGTCGAACATTTTTGTGTTTGGATTCTCTGGTGAGAAAGTAAAAGTAGGTTTTGCCTCAGAAATATCATATTTCATTTAATGGAAAGAAAATAAATACATACACTATGAGCTTTAGTATTTATATATCTTAACAAATTGGACATAACTGTCTTCAACCTTGTTTTGGCAAACTTTTGCAGTCCTGATTCCTAAATGATAGGATATATGGCTGCCAAGAAGAACTATGATTTGTGCACCAACTTGCAACTCTGATTGAACTCTTTGACATGGTCCAAGGTTGCAGTACAGAAGTAGAAATAGATATTGGATCAAAAACTCTTCGAACATTTTTAGAGGGTGATGTGGAAAATTTGACCGGCATATGAGTTATCACATGTAAGGCACTCTAGCTTCTTAGAAATAAAATTAGCAGTATTTGTTTAATTTTTTTTTTTTTATTGAAAATACACAAGACATGCAAAGATTAGAACGGAAATATTACAAATTACAATGTCTGGACAGCAAAGCGAACAATAAATCGTCGAGTGAAAATACAATACTCCAATTACATTACCAAAAAAACAACACCATCAGAACCTATACAGGCCAAACCATATTTAACAGCACCATATTCTCAGCAACACCTCCACAAAATTTGCAAGCAGGAAAATAAAATTGAATCTGTCGTGAACAGGTTCGATTATGTAACATCTCCAAAGAGTGATTATGTAACATCTCCAGCCTGAATTATGGTCCCCAAGAGAAACATTCTTCCCCTTCAACTTCAAGAGATCAAGGCACCAGAATGAAACTTAATTCTTTGTGAATTGGTCCATCATATATAAGAAAAATTCTTGTATTTTTCACAATGAAATCGTTCTCGAAAAAAACAATAACCTCCACTTTATTACCAGATTTTATACTTGATATTGCGTTGTGCAAGTCCTTATCTTCGGAGGATGCTAAAGTGTCTCCCTTATGTATGAAAAAGGTGGCCTTTGTGTAATTTAGGACCAATACATTTTTAATAAGGTCATCTGGTGTTATGTTATCCGGGACTGAAAGATAGACAGCGCAGACAACTTTCTTAATTTAAGGTACACCCTTCCACTTGAGGGACTTCAAAATTTACTTAAAACTGGCTGATTTCTGTTTCGGTCCAGTTTTAAAACATTGGCACAAGTTGAATGTTCAAACATTTCTTAATCGATGATTTTACAATGAGACAACTAATAAATACATTTTTGTGGGATAACCGTCTTTAACTGAGGATTCCAGTCAACATATGGATTTATTTTTACCACACCATTCTTTAACCGTCTTCCATCTCCACTTGAAAAATTTAACCCTTCTGTTATGTTGTAAGTCATCCATGGGAGTCGCTTTAGGAGAGTCCTTTCTGACCAAGCATTTTTTTTCATCATATATGAGATAAATTGCTGTCTTCTTCACAATCAAACCATTCTCAAAAACAACGACAACTTCCACTTTGTTACCAGGTTCTATACTTGATACTACTCTCTTCCCCTCCTCATCTTCAAAGGCGGCTACTGCCTCTCTCTTGTATAGCTGAATGGTAGCCTTTGTGTAATTTTTCACCAACAAGTTTCTCAGGCCATCAGATGTTATATTATCAAAAGTTGAAGAATAGACAACACATATCGTTATTGTCTTCAACATTCGCCCTTCCACTTGAGGGACTTCAAAAGTAACGGAAGAACCTTCAGAATTGAAGGTTAACCAATCTGGATAACTGTCACCAGGAAGCAAACAACCACCACTCCCATTCTCATCCATATTCTGTTAAAGTGAAAATAGGCTTAAAGTTATTTTACAAGTATATTCATAATGTCGCTTACTAATTAAAGATATAATTTTTTCGTCATAAGATAATTGATTATATTTATATTGTTAACATAAGAGTAGGAAAAAATGATTGCATTCTTAAAACAGTCTACCAGTCTAGCTTAAAGTACCATGCAACAAGAATAAAGGTGATGGTTTCTTATTTCCTTTTGATATTTTTGCCATGATAATAACAATTTTTACCACTCACTAAAGTGTGCAGTGTATGTGTGGTGGCAAATCATTTAAAAATAATATGTATGGAATTCCATATGATTTTCTTTAACATGTATGGACATACAAGAAAGAAATCAAATGTAATATATATAAAATAAAAAACTACCAAAACAATGAGGTCATAAACAAATACAGTGGAGAGAGTTAGAGTATGACAAACCTGTAAAATGTTTTCTTTTAGATTATTGGTTACTTGGCAATTCATTCCCATATGTATTAGAACAGACTTTAAGTAATCTTCTGATCTGGAACCGTGCAATTGAATGCAGCGTTGAATTAATGCAGAAGTTTTAATATCTGATGCTTGTGAAGTGGCTGAAGTCGATTCCATTTCCTTAGAAAATGTGGCGTATAAAGCATCCAAAATGATTTGTGCATCTTCAGAAAGTTGTAGTTCTGAGCCACACTCTACCCATAGACTTCGAAGCCTTGAAAGGTGGTTGGAAATAGTTGACAGATCTTGGGAGCTACTATGTGGTATATCTAAAGAAACCAGAGATGACATCGCAGGAGATATTTGAACTTCGGATGAAAGAGAACTTGTTGGTGACATCCAAGACCAGATGATAGATGGAAATACATCGCGTGAGAATCCTTCATAGCCACACAGAGAAATATATCCAATGCTTTTTGAACTTACTACTGAAAAGGGAACTCTTGTTATTGCAGTGTTATTTGCGATCAGAATGATTAAAGATTTCATTTGTTCTAAGTCCTCTTCCAACTTGTCAATCTTCAAACAACCCGAAAGAATGAGAGTTTTTAGAGAATTCAACTTATAGATGCTTCTTGGCAGGCTACATAGGCTAACACAGTCTTCCAAATTAATGAGAAGAATTTTCTTGAGATCTCCAATGCTATGAGAAATCTCACACAAACTTGGACAATCCACGAGTACTAACTTTTCAAGATTAGGTAAGTAAGAAAAGTCCGGGGTCTGTATCAGGTAATGAGAATGACTAAGATTGAGAATTTTCAGCTTCTCCATCATCTGTAAGAACATAAATGTTGTAGAGAAACTTATGGGAGAAGCTTTATGAAGTATATAAAAACACTTACAATTCATCAATCACAAACCTCGAGAGTGGAAAATTGTAATTAAGCCTATATTTTATTTATAATATTGTTGCAGAAGTTATTAAAGGCCATGTAAGACCATTCTACGGTGAGTCCAAAAATAAGAAAAGATAGATAGGTTTGAAATTTAGATTTAAAGCCTTTTCGATTAGTTAATCATGATTGCAACATTTTCATTAAATTTGTTTTCCCTATATCACAAGATTTAGGTGGTAATTGTATATTTTGTCTGCAGAAGTTGAAGGAACTTTCTAGGTCCTGCAGACTAAACATGTAAATAAATCCCATTTAATTATATTGGAAAAAACCAAGTCTCAAATGGATTAAAGATAATGCCTGACTAATGTTTAGAAAGAATGGCATCCCTTACTTAACAAGCCACTTTTGTAAGGAAGAGTTAGACCCAATATGATAAAGCTAATAAATTATGATTAACAATGCGTATAAAACTTTTACTGACAAAAAAGATTCCATTTTTTATTATTAAGTGCAATTTTTCGGCATATCCTATCATTCCTTTATTTAAGGAATAGGCATTATGTATAACTCTCCTATTTAAGGATTGTTTTCTACGTTGAAATAATACAGTTGCTTATGTCATCATATTAATTCCTAAATTAGAAGTACCGTATAATAACATACTAAGAAAATATTACAATTTAAAAGGCTTAATTTAAATTTCATCATTGAATATGAAAAGTGAAAAAAACTCATCAAATGCAAAAAAAAACTAAACTCAAAATTAATACCTGGTTCTCTTTCCACAGAAGTTTGACACTGCTGTTTTCAAACTCCATGGAAACTAAATTTCCTTGATCAAAGTTTTTAGGTATGCATCTTAAAGGAAATCCGTTCCAACATAGCCATCTTAGTTTTCTAGAAAGATAGTCGAAATCTCCATCAAGTTGTACGCCAGAAAGTTGAAGCAATCTTAGTTTATTCATCTTCTCAAACGCTTTAGTTCTAAAACGATTTGCATCACCTTTTAGCAACTTCAAAGCCAATCCCTCAACAGCTTGTGTTCCCTTTGACAAATAATGGACCAGAAAGTAAAACATGCAGAGTGTAAATACACAACGCAGATAGAAAACAAGTGATGACAAAAATAATTTGTTACTAGAAGCTTAGAAGCACAACAAAATTCATAACCAAACTAATATTTAAAATTCTTAGGATAACCCACAAGTCAAGTGAATTACTAATATCTAAGGTTTATAAATTTTAATTAAATTCAGAAATTCATAATAACTATATGAGATTCTTACGATTTGTTCTGATAATACATCAAGCACATCCTCCTTAAAGCACAACCTGCTACGCTCCCCAGGCTCCTTTGGTGATTTCTCACGAACGATTTCTCTTCCCATATCTCGCAGCAAATCGTGCATTCCAAGCTTGTTCTTGCCGTCAACAATTACAAGGCTTTGCTCAACAAGAACACTTATTCCAATTTCTGCAAAAAGTCCACAGCCATTTAATATTTGTATGACATCATTTCGGTCCATCCCAATAAAGAAACAAGCTATGTCAAGAAATATTTCTTTCTCAGTCTCGTCATTTAAACCATCATAGCTTATTTTTAACTTCTTTTGTACTTGATTGTTAGGAATCCTTTTAAGTTTCTCTAATGCACAGTTCCATTCTACTGCCCCTCTATCAAACAAATATGAGCCTAGAACTTCCAAAGCTAGCGGCAATCCCCCACAATACTCGACTACATTTTCAGAAATTCCAACGAAACCATCTCTTGGACTTGCTTGCTTGAACGCATGCCAACTAAATAGCTCAAGTGATTCATTTGCATCCATTTCTTTCATCACATATACCTGGTCAACTCTATTCCCTCTAAGTATATTCATATCTCTAGTTGTGATGACTATTTTACTCCCTGAACCAAACCAATTACGCTCACCACATAAAGCTTTCAGTTGGTCCAATGTATTCACATCATCTAGTACAAGAAGTATTTTCTTATGACAGAGTCTATCCTTTAATATAACTTTTCCCGACTCAATGTTTTGTATCTTGGTTGTTGTTTCTTTGCAGATATCAAAAAGAAGTCGTTCTTGTAAATGCAGTTGTCCATCCGGTTGCTCCCAAACTTCCCTAATATTTGCAAGGAAGCTCCTACCTTCAAAGTTGTGGCCAATTTTGTTATAAATGGCTTTCACAATGGTAGTCTTACCAATTCCTCCCATACCCCACATCCCTAATAGTAGAATATCATTTGATTGTTGGATATCAAGCAGTTGAATCATATCTTGCAATCGGGATTCAACTCCCACTGGATTATCAACAACAAACAAGTCTGTCTTGTTAAGCAAGCGCGTAACTTTTTCGACGATATCCTTGATAGCCTCACTTTCATTCCTATAAAAAAATGAACAAAAGAAAAGTTGAATATACTCATATACGCACACACATATGTTCTTGTCTCTTTGTATACATATGCATACTTATAGGTAGGAATCTATTTACATATATGTACGTGTCAAAAAGTAACATTAAACCTTTCAAAATTATAATTTGGGGAAAACTTTATTTTCGAAATTTAATAATAAGTTCTGTTTTAAACCTTTCAAAGAATATTGTTTTTTTAAAAAAAATAAGTAATGTAAATGGAATCTATTTTTCAACTTCTATAAAAAAAATTAAGAAATCATCTCTTATTCAATTAGTGGTAGTTTTAAAATCACTTTTTATTTTGGATGACAGATAAGAATATAATTTTTTGAAAATATGAAATGAAATTTTAATTCTCTTAAACTAAATATTTAAAATTTCGCTAGAAAACATAAAAAAGCAACATTAAAAAACCAAAGCATTAAATAAAATACAAGGAAGAATGAAGAATATCAATGCAGTGCTTTTATGATAAAAAAACTACCTGGAATTTAGGACTACAAACCCTGCAAGACCAGCCACTTCACGAAGTGCCTCTATCCAAAGAGGCACTAAATTCATCGAATCGTCTACCTCATTTGAAATTCTGATTCTGTTCAAAAGATTTTGAAATGCTTTTCCAAACTCTCCTGTTTGATGACGTATTTCTGAGGGATCAACATCGTAGAATATCGGTAGAACAACTTGTCCTGTAGTTCTGTGACATTTCATTATTCTCACCAGTTCATCCAGACACCATTTTGAATCAGAATAATTGCTCGAGAAAACAATCACAGAAATTTGAGTTAGTTCAATTGTTCGTAGTAGTGATGTTGAAATTTGATCACCTCTTCGAAGCGAATCATCGTCTCTAAAAACAGTAATTCCAGCATTTTGAAGTGCAGCATAAAGATGTGAAGTGAAGGATGCACGAGTGTCCTTCCCTCTAAAACTCAAAAACACTTCATGAAGTTTATTTTCCTTCACGAGGTAAACCACCTTGTTAATTTTACGCTCCAATTTATCTCGCACTATTTCAGGGTCCACGTTTCCAACAATTTTTAGTTTGTTATAGGATATATGTGTAACTTCCTGCACACCTGTATTGACAACGAAACCAATTAAATCAGGGTCAACGTTCAATTGAGTTCCCAAGTATTACATTTTTGTTTTATATTAACTCCAACTCATAGGGAAAAAATACCTTGTTTTTTTTTTTTTTTGGTATTCCGAACCTTGCATATATTATGCATTCTCTCACGAGTACGAAAAGAAAAAAAAACTTTTAATACAAAGTTTGGCATGAATGTAAATATAGTCTAACTTTTTATTCTTAATGAAAAGTGTTATTAAATATAGTTTCAAGATTGAACTCCAGTTCCTTAAAAAAAATGAACTCAGAGTACTACCCAAAATATTTGGCCTAGCGTATTAACCATAACTTACTAAATTAGATGATTACTTGTTAGTTGCTCCCTCCCCTCCTGCCCTCCCTTCATTTTTAGTTGTCATTTTGAGATTATATGTACATATATAATAAAAACCAATAAATTTTGTAAATTTTGATGGAGTTATTTATCTCAATTATATATTTATCTCCCTACACTAAATAGTTAAGGGTATCATCGTAAAATAAAACAATTAATAATGTATTTAAATTTTAAAACAATAAATAAATAAATATGTAAATAAATGGTTTCCATGGTGTATTTTTGGTGACTTTAATCAATGACATTATGGATGACAATGAGAAGAGAGGTCGCACTCCTAGACCTCGGCGGTTGATAAATGGTTTCCGCCAGGTTGCTCTTGATTCAGGTTTGTCAGATGTCTCAGTTGAGGGGTATCCCTTTACGTGGTTTAAGAGCTTACGAATGCCTCAAGCAGTAGAAGAAAGGTTAGATAGCTCTTGCAAATAATGCCTGGTTTAATTTTTTCCTAATTGCTAATCTTGAAAATCTTGTGGCACTGGCATTCGATCATTATCATATCCTTTTGAACCACAGGCCTATACCTCGGCCTCACCTCCGTCAACGTAATTTTTGTTATGAGAATGCATGGCACATTAAACCTGGTTTAGAGAACTTGTAACATATTCGTGGCATTTGAATGTGCACGCCAGTATCACTCCTAAACTAGACTTTTGCGCAGATGATATGAATTCTTGAAGCAAGGATCATTGTCGCAAGTTAAAATTTGATATTGCAGAATGCCATTGTGAAATGCATAACATCAGGCTTAATGGTTCAGGTGATAGTCAGACCCAATTGCTAGAGGTGAGGAAAAGAATGACTAGATTGTTAGCACAAGATGATGCTTACTAGCGTCAATGAGCAAAGGCTCACTGGTATCGCGAAAGAGATTGAAATACAAAATTCTTTCATGCTTTGGCTACTACGCGGAAGAAGGTGAACCGAATTCTTACTCTTGAAGATGACGAAGGAAATAAAATCAAGAACGACCAAGGTATACAAGAACTTGCAAAAAAAAACTATTTTCTTTAGTTATTTCAAAAACAGAATAGCTCTTTTGCACCTGTTATTGATGTGACCTGACGGCCTATTTCTGCTCAAGATAATTTGAGTCTCACGGCCCTTTTACTAAGGAAGAGTTCCTAATTGCGATGTTTTCAATGAATCCAGATAAGTTTATGGGACCTGATGGATACAATCCTGGTTTCTACCAACATTTTTTTAGCCTTTGTATATTTACAAAGAATATTGTGCTTGGCTAGATATGGGGCAATTCCCGACTGATCTGAATATGAAGAATATTGCTCTTATTCCTAAAGGTAATGCACATCATAGCACAAAGGATTGGCGTCTCATAGCCCTATGTAATGTTCACTACAAACTCATTTCAAAAGTGCTTGCCAACAGATTGAAGGTTGTCCTATCTGAATGTATATGTGATTCTCAATCAGCTTTTGTTTCGGGTTGCTCTATTCTTGATAACGCCATGGTAGCCATTGAAGTGATTCACTTCATGAAAACTAAGACTAGAGAAAATGATGGGTATGTAGTGTTTAAATTGGATATTAGCAAGACATACGATAACATGGACTGGGATTATCTCCGACAAGAGGAAATGATGGGTATGTGTGATTTTATGTGTGGAATCAGTGGATTATTATGTCCTGGTTAATAGTGAAACAGTTGGTCCCATTATCCCAGGGTGTGGTCTCAGACATGGGGGTCCCTTATCCACGTACTTATTTATTACTTGTGCGGAGGTATTGTCATCTCTTATTCGTGATGCGAAGAAAAAGAATAGCATCCCTAGTACCCGTGTTTGTAGAGGAGCACCACCGAAAGATAATGCACCGTTACACCATCATTCCAAGTTCACCTTTTAAACCATGGTCTAACTCAATCCAATTGCAAGCACATGAAGCTATATAATCTGTTTAACCCAACTAGAAGTGATTTGATAAACACTGATAGCAACATCAAAATACACAAGACGTGATTCCAGTTTGGAGGTGATGGTAGCTACCATGGAATCCTAGTCAGTGAAGTGTGAGGTTAAATACTTAAATTGTTATGGTCTTAAAGCATTAAGAAGGTGCGAAAAAATACCGGAGAGAGAAACTCTTCTTTTGATGAGAGAAGCTCAGAAAATTAATAATGGAAAATGATAGATATAGTGACAAATTCGCGATCCATCTTTCTTTATATTGAGCATTACCGTTATAAAAATAAGAAAAAAGCTACATGTGTATTGATGAATTAAAAAAATAAAAAATAAAAGCAAAAGGGAAGGAGCACGTGTGAATTTTTTTTCCAGCAACTTCATCCACCAATCCTTCTCTTTCATTTTCTTAACCCATTAACTTCAACAAACCTGGAAGAATTTTTCCCAAAATCAAACAAAAAACTTAAAATCAATTTAGAAACCATATTAAATCCTAAAACAATTTCTGGATTTTCATTCAAACCCTACCAAACTCCAAAAATCAATTTTATGAGTATGGATAATTTTCATTCAAACACAAACTTCAATCCATATCCAAATCACTCTTTTTTTCCTTCTGCAATCCAGATCCAAACTCTTCAATCCAGAATCTTAAGAACGTTGGAAAAGGAAAAAGCCAAATTGGATATGCTTCTCAAGAACTAATCTTTTGTTTGTTTAAGCAAAAACTAACGATCCAATTATACTTAGCACTAGTTTTCGATCCAAAATTCTTGGTATCTTATTTGGATTTGTTAAAATAACATTGCTAATATTGGATGGATCAAACAAAAGCGTTTGCAAAAGCTACATACTCGTTCAAGTTTATTTTGATTGGTAATAGGCTAATACCATAGCAGTGTTGATGCTGGGTTTTTATTAGTGTCTGAGATTCGAACCCCAAACCTTGCATATATTATGTATTGTCTTTGTCAACTTAGCTAAACTCATGGGGATACTTGATACTGGGTTTGATGAAGGTTGTTCTGTGCTGGTTGGTGTTGGTAGGTAGAGAGAAAGAAGGGTTTAGTCACTTGCCGCTTCACTTTTTCGTTTCTTTTTTATTTTATTAATTAATCAATACATATGTGGTTTTTTTTCTTTTCTTTATGAGTAAATTACACTTCTCTCCCTTCAAAGATGCTTGAATTACACTCTCCTTCCCTCTTATGTTAAAATATACACTTTTCTCCCTTGAAAAGTAAAATCTACACTCCCCTCTCCTATAAAATGCTTAAATTACAACTCTCTCCCTTAATAATTAAATATGCACTACACTTTAATCTATTTTAACATAAATACATATTTCTATGATATATACTAATTTTGAACCACCATTCAAGAAAAATAAATTCATTTATTTATAATTTAAATATCAATGATAATTAAATTTAAATATTTTGCTATTAAGTTTATAATTTATAGTATAAAATTAACTTTTAAATAACCATACTTTATTGTCTTTAGCAATTTTTTACATATTTTAATTTTAGTTTTTGTTGTTTCATATTTTATAATAGGGTTTAAAACTATATGTTAATGAAATTGTGAATAAAAAATAGCAAAAAATGTGTATTTCAATTTTGATTATATTAAAATAGACCCACAATACTATTTTTTTCGAAGTGTGTTAGATTATTATTTTTTTGCTAGATTATTAGAAATTAAAAAAAATATTGAGAGAGTAAAGTGTAGCTTTTAACATAAGAGGGAACGGGAATGTAATTCAAGCTTCTCTTAGGGGAGGGGAGTGAAATGTTTTCTAATATGTTTTGAATAAGAGGGGAGGGGAATGTATATTTTATCATAAGAGGGGAGGGGAGTGTAATTCAAGCATCTGTGTGGGGAGGGAAGTGTAATTTACTCTTTCTTTATTAATTAGCTATTACACACGTGGCATGCCACATAGTCAAGTCAAGTAAAGTGTCACGCAGTCGTTGATTGAGTCAAAATTGAGCAAAATGACTGTTATTGCAGAAGAGCTAAAACATAGGGGACTAAATTTTTCATTTTTTTTTATTAGGGGACCAAAATTGCAATATTTTAAAAGTTAGGGGGCGAAAAGTATATTTTAGCCTTTTTAATTTAATAAGAGTCGTCTCTTCAAAAAAAATTATAAGAGTCACATATTTAAACTCGAACTTGAACATGGATCAATTTTAAAGCTCTTGATGCCTGGTTGGGTTAAACAAGGCTGTCTTGGTAGTTGCGCTTCTCATTTTAAAAATATAGAAAAGTGATAGTAATGGTACCATCGAAACGGTGAACAGTTCTTAGGATCTTCTTGGTGCATCCATGACAGTGCATGTCCAGTTGCAAAACCACAGAAGCAGAAGATGATGAAGAAGAAGCAGCAGGTTCGTCGTTTTTCTAGTTTAAATATTAAAACCAGCGTCAGTGAAAAACTTGAAGATAAAAAAAATTGCAGTAAAAAAACTGAACAACGAAACTAACCTTTCCCATCTGTCACCGTTGGAGTATATTGATTGATGAATAAAAGTGTTGATTTTGAACCTGAATTTGAATAAAGGATGGAGTATTGTAAATGCTTCCCCTGCAGCCCTGCTACATACAGAAAGAAAATGGAAGTCAACGAGTTTGGTGTATTATTGCCGTATCTGTTTGGTAGCATATGTCTTTGCATACCTCAGTGTATATATAAAACAATCATGTCCATTGTCCAATATAACAAATCATTTTATTTTTTTTATATAAATGCGCAAGCGATGATAATTGCTGATATCCTCATGAATATGATTATAAAAATTTGCTTTTAAAAAAAATTATAATATCCCCATGAATATGATTATAAAAATTTGCTTTTAAAAAAAATTATAATGAGTTTAGCTAAAATGGTAGGGATATTACATTTTCTATGCAGGGGCTGGGGTTCGAACCCCGAACACTCCACTTTTCCATAATTAAATTGTGTGAGCTCTAACCACTAGGCTACTTAAAAAAAAATTATAATATTTTGCTTAAGTTTTCGGCCTGAATTTCACATCTAAAAACGTTGCCTAACAACTTGAATATGTCCAATATAACAAATCATTTTAATTTTTTTGGTACAAATGACAAATCATTCTTGTTACATGCAATTAGGGTGGCAATATCATCCATGAGATCCATATCCATCCAATCCATCCATCAAACAAAAAAATTTGTTAATGGATTGGTTTGGATCAATCCATTAAAAACTAGAGTTTTACTTTTCCTACTCTATGTCTTTCCTCGAGCGCCATATTTTTTTCCAAAATTACCCTCAGTACAATCCGGATTATATAATCCGAACACGTCCGGATTATATAATCCGGATTGCACCAGTACACAGAACTGAAACAGATTTGCATGTCATTGTGGATTTTATCATTGTTTTTCAATAAATCATTATATATGTATGTATAAAAGACAATTAACTTAAATATTATATCAAAAAATGATTAGATATATCATTATACCAAAAAAGAGTTGAATTTATATCATTACACATTTCACCTAATGATATATGATAAGTGTCAAAAAGGAGTTAAATAGACTATATATTTTAGGCACTTTGATTACTTGGTTTGCAAGTTATCCAGTGAAAAGCAAACAAATACTAAAGAATCATTCAATTATGCTTTTCACATCTAATGCCAACTCTTTGTAGGAAAATGCAAGCCTGGACACTTTAGAAGCAAGAAAACATGAAGAAATGCAAAGGTCAACTCGCCACGGCGACCTCAAAGGCGACTTCAAGGCGAGCTGAGGCAGAAAGTTCAAGTTTTCACTCGCCTCCCATGCGCCATGGCGAGCCCAGGGCGAACACAATTCGCCATGGCGAGCAACTCACTCGCGAGGCGAGTTAAGGCGGCTTAAATCCTCAAAAGCTAACGTGGCAGAAACCCACTGGTGAAGGAACATAAACTCGCCATGGCGAGCAGACATACTCGCGAGGCGAGTTTGATCAGAACAGAAATTATAAAAGCCATTCATCATTTCAGATGGAGGAGATACCATAATATTATAGGCCACTTTAGGAGAGAAACAGGGGAAAGACCAGAGAGACTCTAAAGAGCAAGGAGCACAAGGATTGAAGGAAGACACAAGATCATTGAGACATCATGGCTTGGTTCCATTCCATCTCTTCTTTTCTCCTTGTAAG